>Ga0181348_1000696_pt1 | contig 14619 bp, 7 predicted proteins | sample Su13VDMM110DN_FD_130092 | JGI IMG/M metagenome (GOLD analysis project Ga0181348, IMG submission 130092) | Freshwater viral communities from Lake Michigan, USA - Su13.VD.MM110.D.N | ecosystem: Environmental > Aquatic > Freshwater > Lake | place: USA: Michigan | collected 2013-07-16
GTTCTTATCAACTTTTGCTGCTTTACCACCCATAACCGCACTATAAACTCTTGCCATTGCCCATTGTTCTTTTGACTTAACATTTGGCCTTACCGATTCAGGGTTTGTTTTATATGCACCTACTCCTTTGTTGTAAATTTGCTGAAGCCCTTTTTCAGAAACACTTGTATCTTTAGAAATGTCACCTAAATCGTGTGCTTCATTTTTATCGTAACCGTATTTCTTGTTATACTTGTTTTTATAAGTAACAACCCCACCGCCTTGAGCCATTTTGTTAATTTTAAAAATCATTCTTTGTTTCGAACCTCCCACAAACTCAAATCCGTTATTTTTACAGAAAGAAACTAAATCATTATAGTCTTTGCCATTATAGTCGTCCTCTACAAGATAAAGTATTTCACTAAAACCTAACTCACTTGCTCTGTTTTTAGAAAACGATATTAGTTGCGAACCCAACCCTTTTTTTCTTTTATATTTATTTACAAAGAGTCCTGCTATCTGAAATAAGTCTTTTGTTTTATCTGTGTAAAGTAATTGTAAAGTGAAGTCGTTATTATCATTTTCGTATATTTCTTTTAGTTGAATTTCGCCATCTACAATAAACTTTTGGGTTGTTATAAGTATTATGTCGCATTTAGGAATTTCGCCACCTGTTTTCATTTTAGCATCTACGACCTTACCAGTACCCATTTTCTTTGGATTATGCCCCCAAATTAGCAACGATGTATGTTTGCGTGTTTTATTGCCTTTATCGTCATACAAATCGCCTTTATTTCCACTCATACGGCTTATAAAACTAATTTGTTTTTTAGCCCAAATCCACATTGCGTTAGTCCATTTTGTATATGGGATTTTTTTCATTTTCATAATCCACCTTGCACTTTCCCTACCACTACTAATACCTAATTGATTTGCCTTTTCGCTACTCAACCCTGCCTCTTTCCCATCTTCGGTATTATAAAAACTTTCTAGTTCGCTTGCACTCATATTAACAAGCAATTTCCATTTGTTATATGTTTGCTTGTCTAACTCTTTACCTTCTTTACTTTCGTAAAACTTTTTAGCTTCGCTTTTTGTCATATCATTAATTGAACTCCATTTTTTATTTAAACTACCACCATCAGCGTATCTTATATCGGCATTATTAGCATCAAAAGTAGTGTTTGTGCCATCTGCAAGTTTAATTTGATTAGATTTAAATGCAACTATTATTTCTTTATTATCCCCATCTCTAATAAACTTAATACCTTCTGATTTTGGAATTAAATTGAATACTGATAAGTCCCAACTTTTTGTTGCTTGTTCGCCTTTATTTTTTTTAGCTTCTGCCATCCACTCATTTTCATATTGTGGTATTGACCACTTAAATTTAGAAATATCTGAAATAATAGATAATTCCTTTATATTTAAAAAATATTGTTTAGTTGTATTTGGTGAACCTCTATTAAACTCTTTATCATTTTTATATCTCGTGAAGAAAAAACCATCTGATGTGTTTCGAAGCCAATAATATTCAAATACATTAAATTCACGAAAAGTAAAATGATAGCAAACTAAAGGTTCTCCATTTTCATCCATAACTTTACTTGAAGTTTCGGGTGAATTTTCCCAATCTCCAAACCATTGTTTAAATGCCTTTGTACGCACTAACTTATATTGTTCATCAGTAAGGTTACTAACTTTTCCGTTTGGTGCAATTAAACCACCATCAGCGTATCGAATATCGGCATTGCTACCGTCAAATGCCGTATTGCTTCCGTCTGCGAGTTTGATTTGATTGGGATAAAAAGCAACATATTCATCATATTTCATTATTTTATTTTTTATTAAAAGCTCATCGTCTGCTATAACTCCATCATACCCATTTTCTCTATATTTATTATATTCTACTCCGCTATCATAATAATTAGCCATATTCATTATTTTAAGAAAACTTGGGTGTATGAATTTTCCATAGTTTTTTGCTTGACTTAAAACATTTGTAAAATAAAAGCCATCCCCCATTCTTAGGTTTATGTTTTTATTTTTTTTATATAGCTTAAATTTGTTTATGGGCGATAAACTTCCGTGATAAACCACTAAAGGCTCACCATTTTCATCAACAACCTTACTTGCCGTTTCGGGTGAATTTTCCCAATCGCCAAACCATTGTTTAAATGCTTCGGTTCGCACCAACTTATATTGTTCGGGTGTTAAATTCGATTTTTTGCCATTGGGAGCAATTAAGCCGCCATTCGCGTATTGCACATCATTGCTAGATTCTATTTGCTTAATTAATTCCTTTTTAAAAATAGCCATTAACCTTTGAGTTATTGTATTTCTTGGAGAATAAGGCACTTTCGCATATATAGTTTCAAATAGTTTTCGGTGTCCATTGTCAATTAAACTTCCTTGCGCTTCCAAATAAGTATACTTATCGGATGCCTCGTCTAAATGATTCCCAATTCTATAACTTGCGATAAAATCTCTTTTAATAAGTTTGGTAGATTCATCTCCATCTCGCCACATAATAATTATACCGCTATCGTAACCTTTCTTATTGTAAAACGGGTACTCAACATAAATGTTTTTTGATACAAGACCGCCGTCAGCATACCTTATATCAGTATTGCTAAATAATTGAACATTATCTCCTATTTTAATTTCTCCACCTTTATCGTATGTTATATGACCACCAACTTCTTTAATACTTACAATCTTTCCTTTTTCAATAAAATCAATTTCTATTTCAGGAATTAAATAATGTTTTTTTAAAGTTGCCCTACCGTGTCCAATTTTATCTGCCACTCTTTGAACTATATCATTAAATTGTTTTTTGCGTTTAGTTTCTTCTTTTTCAATAGTAACATTATTAAGTTTTTCAAGAATCCATTTATTTGCAGAGTAGCCTCTTAAATCTTTTGCTGAAACATTAAATTCAGAAAGGTATCTATTCACTTTATCTGCTTTAATTTTAAAGCCATCACTTGTAACAAAAATAAATTTTGAAGGACTATTTGAAATTGCTTTTTTAATTTCTTGTGCAATGGTAGAGTCTGTAAAAGTTGTTTTGTGATTTACGCCAGACTTACCAATATAGTTAAGTGTAATAGTGTTGCCGTTAACTGATATATGTTTTTTTTTAAAACCCGTAACCCCAAAATGACCATTTATAGCACTCTCTTCATTGCCCACTCTTTCCCCTGTACTATCAATTATTGATATGACAAGTGCTGCAAGTATTGTTTTTTCGTTATCTGATTTTAAATCTTTAGTTAAGTTGTATCTTAAACTTTGTATATTTTTAGCAAGTTCGCCTATTGCATTTTTTTTCTTTTCCCACCTTTTTTCTATATCGGCTTCAGATACTTCGCCGCCATCTTCGTATTTAGCACTGTTGTTTAAGCTATTGCTTTTTATCGAAACACCGCGTTTGCCAATGTCGTTTTCGTTATCAAAAAATAAAGGTTTCATAGGCCGCTACTTGTTATTAAATCCCAACAACCAAAAGTTCCAATGGTTGTCATTTTTTTTCTTGCTTCTTCAAACGTATACTTAAAGTACTGCGGCTTTTTTGTTACCACCTTACCTATCTTGTAATAAACATCTTTTGGAAATATCAAATCCCTTCCGTTTGAAAAGTCGTATACAAAAACATCGTCCTCTATCCAAGCGTGACCATATCCAATACCTAACAACGAGCCTTGCCCACTAACTTCCGCGTGTACTAAATATGGAGTGCCAATAAACTTATCACCCCCTATTTGGCTTACGTTGCTTAATGCAAATTGACCACTTACATAGTAGCAATCGCCTCCGCTATTATTAGACTTTTTCTTTGCCATTAACGCTTGCTTTTTCTGCTTTTTATTTTTGCTCTTTTGGCATCTAAAATAGCTTTTACATCGGCAGTAACAGTAGCGCCTTTAGCCATTGTTTCTTGCGACTGCCTTTGGGCTTTTTTTTTCAATGAAGATATATCGCCAGTAAACCAATGCTTTACTCCATTTGTAAAAAGAGCATAGCTGTAATTTCCTTTCCCAATGTGGGTATCTGCCTTTATAACAAATTCTTTATTCCCTTTCTTTGCGTACAAATCGCCATCCTTATTGAAATCCCAAGTAAGATAGTATGAGCCGATTTCTGAATTATCCACCCCACCGCCTTTAGCCATTTTACCGCTTCTATTCTTTAAAATATAATTACTTGTGCCGTCAGTAATTTTTTTGCCATTTAACAAATCGCTCACTTGCTTTTGTGATAAGTTAAAATCAATCATTTCAGAATCGGTCTTCATTACAACCCTACCTCCTTGATTTTTTGATGATAAAACTTTAAATTCATAAAACTCATTCGGGTAGTTAGGATTTATTTCAGATATGGTCATTCCTACAAGACTTCCTTCAACCCCACCGCCTTTAGCCATTTTTTTAAGTTTACTTTTATGAACCTTTAATGAACTTCCATTTGGATTTTCCGCATACGTTCCGTCAATATTAAGTAAATAAAAATTTTTAATTTCTTTATCTTCTTTACCTACTTTATACTTTTTATTTTCCCAAATAACAATATCGCCTTCATTTACTAAATCATCAACCCCACCGCCATTGGCCATTTTACCACTACTTTTTGCGTAAAACACGTTCTCTATATTAGGCTGTTTCATAAACTCATTGTAATCTTTTATAGCGTCCTTATCCCCTTCGTCAGCACGGTTTGCAACTTCTGTCATTTTAAGTTGTAGTGGCACATTAATGTTGCCTAACTTGTAAGGTTCGTGAGTTAACTCGTTTAATGCTTTTTGTCGTTTGGTTTTTAATTGCAATTCAATAGACATACCATCTCTGTCAATTAAAAAGTGATATGCGCGATACCCTTTTTTAGGGCTTTTATACATATCTTCAAATTCCGTAACCTTGCCCATTTCGCCTGATTGAACATATTTTTTTACCGTATCCAATTCATTTTTGTCGTTGGTTACGACGGTTGTACCAATCAAATCCGTTATTGTTGATAGTCTTTTTTTAATCAACTTGTCAAGAACGCTATAAGGTGTTTTTGTTCGTGCGTAAATCTTGCTCTTGTTTGGCGCAATATCTTTGAGTTCATTAATGAATGAATACATTTTACTATCTAGTGTATTCTTTAAAGATATAAGCGACTTAATGCCTGATGTTATACTTGGCTCGTCAATGCGCTTGGCTTTATTTTTGTCAAGCGGCTTTATATCGTCTGCATTAGCAACTCCATCTTTATCGAAATCGCCTAATATCCAATTGTACGCTTTCTCATTATATTGTTTATTGCTATTAACAACGTTAACCTCAATACTACCACCATTTTTATAAATCTCAAATGTTCCGTAATCGTCAGAATCTTCGCCCCTCATATCGTTTGTTACGTTTCTTGTTGAGTTTTCATCAACACCGCCACCATATTCCATTAAATTGTTTTTCTTAATCAATTCTACAAGTTGTTTTGGAGTTATATTCATAACATCTAATTCTTCACAATATCCAAAAGCGTCACACATTGTTGGAACTTTACCTTTAGTTTCATTTAAAGTATAAAAAACCAACCTATAATTCCCATTTGCCTTTTCAAAATATTTTATTATTTCATTTCCTCTTATTAGCGTTCCTTTTTTTTCAGGTATAAATTCAACTCCTCCACCATCTTTCATTTCATTATCTTCTCTATCATAATCAATTAGTTTAGTCACGTATCTTGGATAGTTATAACCTTGTGTATCTATAAGATAAATATTTTGTGTTTCCATATCTAATAAAAGATAATTTTCTTCTATTGCACCGTAGCCTAAATCTGGATTATACATTGGCACTTCGCCATCTAAATAATCCGATATTATCTCTAAACTATCTAAATAATTTAAAACAGATTCTTTATCTATTGAGCTTATTTTTGTAATTGGCACGCTAGATAAATTTGAAGGTTTTCTTGCAACATCCCAATAATTTGTCAGTGCTAAATACCCTTTATGAACACCATTTTCGTTTAAGTTATCATTTCCAACCCCACCCCCATCAGCATAACTTTCGCCTTGTCCTTCCATATAGTGAGTAGCATCGCTTAAATCACTTGCAGAACGATTAACTTTTGCAACAACCCACGCTGGTACGCTTTTACCTTTTATTGCGCTTTGTAATTCTTTTGTATGATGTGCAATTTGCTTGTTGTTATTTAAAACCATTTCTTTGTTCTCCTGTCCTATTCCTCCACCCTTAGCGAACTTACCGTAGTTTTTATAATCTTGAACACTAACATCTCTCTTTTTACAAGCCAAATTAAGCGCAATGGTTGAGTTTATAACATCGTGTATACTGCTACCACTTTTTACCGCAAACGGCCTATGCTCCGTTGTTATTTCATCGTATTGCTCTTGTGTTATTATTCCGCCATACTCTAATTTTGCAGGCCTAACAACGTCACTCCTGTTTGCTCTGCTTTCCATATAAACCGTACCCTTTTTTCTTCCATCAATAATTTCTTGACGAGTAGGTTTTTTAAAGTTATCCCTACCAACAAATCTATATCCGACAGGCTTGGCCTCGCGTTTTAAGTCATCTTTGATTTTACCCTTACCCATACCCTTTAAGAATGAGTACTCGCCTTTCATAGATAGCCTACCAATAGCATCATTAAACTCTTGGGTAGAATAACCCAAAACTTTTCTTTTTGAGCCAAGAAGCGCTTTTGCTAACTTTACCGTTGGCACATTTGCGTCATCAATATACTGTTTTAATCTAGTTATTTTGCTTTTTATTTTAGCCTTTATACTTACCGTTGGTGCTGTTTTTAATGCCCTTCTTAGTAAAGTTATTTCTGTGGTTGTTTTTGCTATATCCATTGTTTATTGATTGTTATATTATTATTTAAAATCGCATACTTAATTCTTTGGCAACTCGTGTTATTTGCCGTTGTGTTTCATCATATTCGCTATCTCCTTTTGAAAAGAGTGTTAATGCGTATGTTAGTTGGTCTGACAATACTTGCAAGTCTTCTTTTTTAAAGACGGATAATGTGTCATCGTGAAATGCGTTTGTTTTTGTTTTTTTCCATTGATAAACGCCGCTTACGTTTGGTATTCTTTCGTAAACTATTCCGTCATACCCCATACCCAACTCGCCTTTTGTTTTTGTTGACCTTTGCGGTGAAGCCCTCTTACCGTCAGCTTTCCAAGAAAACCTCCAATCACTTAAATAAGTATTTGTTGCATTTGTTTGTGTGGGTACTACACTTGTTGTTGTTTGCGCTGCCGCTTTTATAGCTTGCAACTCGACAACTTTGATATTCATATTGTCCTCTGCCCTTAATAGTCTTTGTACCGTATTTCTCGGTATTGGATGGTCAGTTATAATGTTGTTAGCTAAATTTTGTATTTCGTAAATAATATTTTTGGGGTTGTTTTTTATAAGCTTATTTACTTTGTATTGCTTTCCGCTAACCGTAAACAAAAGTGTTAGCCCAACTAGATTGTTCATATTGTTATAGTCAGGCATTCCCTTTGCTATTGACGGAGGTGTCGGTGCTGCCTTTCGCGGCAAGTTCGCTCCGCCTTGTAGCTCTTCAATATATTGCTTAGAAACAGTTGTGCCTCCACTCAAAAGTTTATTAACGGTAGCTTGCCCTAATGACCAATTAAATGTATTTTTAGTTGTAAGGTTTATTAATTTGGCGCTGTAAGCAAACCTTTTACCCTTTTTTACTTCTAAAAATTGGAACTTGTTTTGCTTATCAACTAAGGTGTAGCCAACCAAGTCTTGTGCATTTTTGTCATAGGTTTGTGATGTCGTTGTGTTTAACGCAGACATACCCAAAGACCTAATGCCATCATACCTAATATAATACCTATTGGCGGTATTATCTATTTTAATCTCGACTACTCGTTGGCTATCATCGAATATCGTGCTTGCGGCTTTGCCTAAAACCTTGCCAACCTCTCCGTTCTTTACATCGTCTACCGTAACCGTGTAAATATTTGAACCTGCGTTTATTAGTTTGGTATAGCTAGGGTACTGTCTCCCTTCGTCAATCACTTCAATAGACTCGCCAACCACAAATCCAAAAACCGCCCGATTGCTTTTATCTTCGGCCAACTCCCAAATACCATCTGCAATCCGATACCTAACATCGTTTATGTCTACCGATTTATCGTTACCTGTATCTAAATCTAAGATTCTCCACTCGTTAGGTAGTGGCTGAATTAACTGAAACACATCCCCATTTCCGCTTCGGTAAAAATCCCCCTCTTGTGGCTCTCTAAACGCTTTTGTTTCAGCAACAACTAAGTCGGCTTTATTAATTGTGCCGCTAGCATATTCCTTGTCAATAGCAACAAGCAAGTCGCCAAAAATGCCACCCAATTCAGGGTAGTCTACCGTCATATTAGATATATCTTGCTTATTGAACTCTATAAAGTCCGCTAAGGTTTTTGTGGCTTCCACTTTGTTCATTTTACAGTGTAATTTGTTCTAAGGTTTCACAATACTTTGCAAGTTGAATAGGCGACATATCGCTATCGTTCATTACTTCCCTTGTGCCATCTTGTTTTATCTTTATATAAAAAATAGTCCACCTTTCACCATCGGCAGTATATGAAGCAGAGTTGTATACTATGTATATATTATCGCTATCGTCCTTAAACAACTTAATGTTTGTTGCTGTAAAGTTACTACCTACTTGGCTTACCGAAGCGTGTAGTGCTTCAATAAATTTTTTTGCGGAGTCCATTTGCTCCAATGTAAAATTATATTCCATCTTTAAAGTGTTTTTAAAAATAAGTTCATTTTTTCTATTTTTTCGTCATACTCATCAGCCAACTCTTTTGCACTTTCATCAGGTTCTGCATATTCTCCGCCAACAGGATAGGTGTAGGTGTCCGCCAACAACCTTGTAACGTATGTTTTATATTCTCTAACAAGAGAGCTTTTTTTAGATTTGCAATCTAGTATAAACTTTGCTCTTTTGTCATCTGCAATAGGTTGCTGCTTTCTCCACCATTCCATATACTTATCATCAACAAGCCTTTTGTAAATCCTTTTGCAAGTTTCTTCTGCCGTGTTAAACTGAAAGTCCACCGTGTCAAGTATTCTAAAAAACTCTTCTTGTATTCCTTCGTCAGAACTGCTACTAAACGCACCACCTATTAAAATTAACTTTTTGTCAACTCTTAATGGTGGTAGTTCGCCCTTTTTAATGGATTCTGTATACCAATTTCTAAAGCGAGAAAATACGGCAATGTAATCTTCCCTCGCACTAGAACCAGTACCTGCTTGGCCACCTGAACCTGAGTAATATTCTCTACGGTTTGGATTTGCCATTGATTTCCTAGATTTTGCTCCGTTATTTTCAAAGCTATCTAAGTCGTTTACCGCCTTTACAACTTGGTTTACACCATACCACCAACGACCATCAACACCATTAAAGGCCATAGCATTAAAGTCGAACTCTTCACCGTAATCTTTTATAGAATACGCAGCACCTACAAATAACTCACCTCTGCCACTTGTGCCCTCTCTATACAAACGTATTGTATTAACTCTTGTCATTACACCATATAGCTTTAAAAACCTAGCAACCAACAATAATGGCATAACGTGAGAAAGCATTATGGAGTCGTGTAAAGGTATATATAGCTCAACCATTTTAGCCTTGCCACCCTTCTTTTCGAACATTACATAGCTTTTTTTGTTAGTCGTTACATACTTCAACCCTTGTTCGTGCTTCTGTGGGTGTACAATGCCGTTTGTTGTTTTTAATATTGTGTTCGGTTTTTTCTTTAGTATTGCCGTTGTACCTTGTTGCCTCAACTCTAATAAGTAGTTTCTTTTGGTGGTTGGCGAATCATACCAAAACTGTTTAGTTTGACCAATACTTACCGCCCTAATTAAACCCTCAGGCACAATACCACTAATTGCATTATTTGGAAACTCATTTGGGCTTTCGTTTGCCAAGTCTAACGAATAGTACTCCCTACCTCTTTGCAACCCCTTACTTGCTAGTCCGAAATCGAAAATACCTCGCTTGTCATCGGTTATTTTAAGCTTTGATTTTTTAAATGCCCCACCCATATCAATTGAGGCCATAACATTATCAAAGTTGTTCAAGTAATTCTCAAGTTCTGTTGGGCTTTGGTATTCTGTTATGGTTTTTAAATTTGCAAGAGAGTAAGTGTTATATCCGCTAGGCTTGCTAGCGTCAATCTTGTACATATCGTTATAGCTTGCATAGCTGCTATCATAAGTAGAAAGTATTTTGGCATACGCGTCCTCCCCTTGCTTCGTAAAATCAGCACGGTCTTTAAATACGCTAAAGTTTAACTTTGTGTTAGCCCAATCCCTAGCCATTACGGTGTGTTAGTTTTAGTTGCGTTACCATTTTTGTATTCGTATTGTGCAGCCTTTAGTGCGGCCATTAACCTTTTTAAAGGCTCACTTGGGTTTGCTTTGTCGTATGTCGGCAAGCTTTCCATTTGGCTTACTTGCAAAGCTATCTTATCTGCTTCTTCTTGTGTCAGTTTGTATATTATTTTCATAGCCTCTTCTTCTTCTTCTTTTGTATTTAAAGCATTTAAAGGAAGCGAGTCCTTAACAAGACATAACTTTTCAAAATTATTATAATCCATAGCTAATTTTAAATCCCTAATTTGGTCTTCTTTAAAAAGGCTCAAGAAACTATCGACACCTTGCATAACTGTTTTAGGGGATTTAAGCGCATCCTTAATTGGTTGGCTAGCATCAAGTGAGCCGTCAATACTTCTTCTATACACCTCGTATGTTTCTTTCAAATTAATCATTATACGCAAACTCACGAATGCAAAACCTGTCCATTTTTGCTCTATAATTTTCTCCCTCAACTTTGTCATCGCAAGCCATATAAACGCAAATCCTTTCATTATTTTGTGGTACTCGTATTTTTGGTCAACAACAACCTCGTAAGTACTGCCAGCGAATCTGTCTTGTAATGACAAGTCTTGCTTAAAGTTAGCCTCGTATTCGGTGCTTATTTCGTTTAGCTTTAAGTTACCTGTGGCAATGATTACAAGGTTTCCCTTTTTTATCTTTTGCCCTCTGCCGTTTTCTATTGTTGGCGGAGTTGTTATTTCAGTGCCGTATGCGTCTTTTGATTTTTTGTACTCTTTAACTTTCGCCAATGCTCCGTTTAAAGCACCTGCCGTGTTGGGGTCAATCTTCGGCAATTCATCTAAGCACAAAACAGCACCTAAGTACTTAGTGCTTTTCATTGCGTTTCCATCGGCATCTACCTCGCTCGCATCTAAGTTACCCCAAGCCCTTTCAAGTTTTCCTCGTTGGTATCCATCAATTGTTTGACCGCCCAATATTTCTAAAGGCGAAGTAAATTGATTACAAGCCAATTCGATATATTCGTACCCAAGAAAGTCGGCTAAGGCTGCTGCCATACAGGTCTTACCTGCACCTGCGCCACCATACAAATAGATGTTGTTGTAGGCCATAGCGTCCGATAAAATCTTTTGAAACAACGGCTTTTCATATAGCTCAAAGTCTATTGTTCCGCCTTGCCCAACAAAAGTGCCTGTATTTAAGGTAAGGCCAACTTTCATAACGCTTGTTAAGTGGGCTTTTAGCTCATCGCTCAAGTCGTCAAACTTTATCTTACTTTTGCTTAAAGCCTCTTTTACCAATCGGTCAACGTCTTTTTGACTAACGGTAGCGCCAACTTGTGGTTGATTCCTTTTCATCGTGTCAACCACGTCCTTCATCATAAGAACGAGTTTTGCAACATCGCCACCGCTACCGCTAGTTGTCTGCGTTATCAATACCTCTTTTTGGATTTCGGCATTTAAGACATCTTTAACAGGTTGTGATGTTGCTTTGGACAAGTCGTCTTGTAATTGTTCTAATTTTGTCATAATCGTTATATAAATAATTGTTTTGTTGCTGTTTCTACTAGTTTAATAAACTCTTTTTTCGGTGTTTTTGCAGCTACACCAACTGTGCTATATATTTCCTCTAATTCGCTTTGGCTATATGAGTCAACGGTAAGCAATAGGTTTTTTTGTTTCCTAAATTTACCTTTCAAGTCATTGCCCAAAGTAGATTTCAAATATGAAATTATTGCGTTAGGGTCTGTGTCGCTTTCTATTATTACGTCTTCCCCAATTATTTCCTTTGTAATTTCGTCCTCAGGCAAATCTACTCTTGTGTCTTCGTCTTCGTCATCCGATTCCCCCATTATAAAGTAGGCTTTGTTTCCATTTTCATCAAGCCTTTCTACCCTTTTTAATAAAACTTCATCGCTATTAAATTCTGCCTTAATAATAGATTCGCCATATTCGGTAACAGTAAAACTTAGCGTTTCGCTTGCGTCCGTAACAACTTTTGTCTTTTTATTTTCGGTATACAAACTTCCGCTTATGGTCGCTCCACTTGTGTCAGCAAATCTAACAAAAGCCACTTCGTCCGACTTCTTAGGTGGTGGTGGGTTACCCCCTCCATCGCTAACCAATAAATAGCCACTGCCCTCATTCCCATCATATTTTGGTGTTCTTAAAAGTGTAGAGTTTGGTGGAGCGCCTATTCCGTCAGCATCTCCGACAAAATTATCGCCTTTCCTTTCCCTTACTATAAATTCAAACCTTTCGTTTGTATTTCTTATTGCTAATGTTTTTATGTTCTCATAGAAAAGTAACATATCTAACGTATTGCTAGCCGTGTTTCTTATTCTAAAAAATGGTGTTTCGGTAGGCTCGTCTTGTGGTGGCGGTGGCTCTCCGTGCGGCTCTGTTTTAGGCGAAAGTATTTGCAACTCGCTATCGTTTTCGTCTATTTCTAAATAAAGAAATTCGTCATCCTCGCTTTTTATTTCTCCGCCTAAAGCCATACTTGGCCTTGCGGTTATTTGGGAACTTATCGAGTCCATAGCTTGCCTAATAGTTTCATTTGACATTCCGCCCCCTATTTTATTATATCCGCTTGTACTACCTTCCATACCGCCTTGTACTTGTTGCAAGTTTGCCATTGCCTCTTGCTCTGTCATCTTTCTAACCACTACCTTTTTTGTTTGGTCGTCAACGCTTACAACAACACCATAATTATCGCGTATTTTTACAGTATCACCAACTCGTGGCAATGTGCGTGGAGGCTCTCCGTGTGGTGGTGGAGGCGGTTCTCCGTGTGGCTGTGGAGGCTCGTGTGTTAAATGCTCATCCTCAATGTCGCGTGGGTCTATTTTGTCGTCACCAACCTCAGGCGGCTCGTCCGTATGCTCCGTATTCGTTCCATCACTATATGGTGTCATATCGTAAATAGCCATATCGTTTTTGTCAACACCTAGCTTTGTTGCCTCTTCATCGGTATCTAATAGGTTATATGCTAGTGCAAATTTACCCCTTATAATATCATAGTCTGAATTGCCTGTTACGCTATCATCGAGCATATTTAATCTACCCAATGGCTTTGTTCTAGGTGGCGAAAATACATTCAGAACATCTGTTGAAAGTATATTAATTGGTGGTAGCCCTTCAATTATAACAACACAATCCTTTCCCAATGATGGCTTATAAAAGTAAAACTTCATTAATGGTGGAGGGTTGTCTTGCTTTTGTTGTGGCATTCTACTTTGTATAAGTTCCTCAAAATACGCGGTGGCTTTAAAAAAGTCTTCCTCTGTTTTTTCGGAAAACTCCCTCTTTTCCTCTAACACACCAAGTTCGTTTAACGCACCAACAATAAATCTATCGAACGCTTCCGTGTATTGTGCAATTAGAACAACACCTGCGGGCTTAAACATAGTAACATCGTTAAACCCTTGCACTGTACCAACACCCAATCGAGCAACTTCTACGTTGCCCCTATATCTTGCTATATCTTCGGTTTTTATAATCATATTGAGCCTCCTTTTTTCATTGAATCTTTTTTCTTAATTCCAATAATTATGAAATAATGGTTCTTATTGCCTCGTGTCGTTTTTGTTTCAACAAACCTCTTTACTGTATACCCTTTACTTTTAAAATCGTCCATTGTTTTAATGTCGGCATCTACAATTTTAGTTGTCTTATAATCCTGTCGCCAATCTGAAATAATATCAATACTCCCCAAGATGTATTTTTCTATTTCAGAACCACCGTAATTTTCAAGAGAATACAAGCCATCTTTTATGTGTTGTTGCCTCTTTTTTAGCGTTTGATACATATTATACTTACCTAAATAATCAAGCACTTCTTGTTCAGTAAATTTAGGTTTTTCACTTGAGGTTTGCTCGATTTGCCCCCCTTTTTTCATTGCAATATTTTTACTGCTTAAACTATACGTTGTGTTTCTAATGTCGGCAGACTTTATTTGGCTACCATCAAAAACCATCCAAGCCTTTGTTATTTTGTCAACGCCTTCTACTTTGTCGCTAGGGTTGTTTTCGTAGTACACTACACCATCAAAATCCTTTTTCTTGTGTATGTATTGTAGCCAATCCGCACCATTTCTTAAATATTGCCAAGCCCACATTCCACCCAACGCGTCAGACATTGTTTTAATTCTAATATTCTCAGGCAGGTCGTACCCATATCTAAGTTTTATGTATAGCACAAAGTCGTGGTATGAAACCAACTCAACCCCAATAGCTGTTATATCTATTGGGTTTTGA
>Ga0181348_1000703_pt1 | contig 14562 bp, 19 predicted proteins | sample Su13VDMM110DN_FD_130092 | JGI IMG/M metagenome (GOLD analysis project Ga0181348, IMG submission 130092) | Freshwater viral communities from Lake Michigan, USA - Su13.VD.MM110.D.N | ecosystem: Environmental > Aquatic > Freshwater > Lake | place: USA: Michigan | collected 2013-07-16
AAATAGAATCTTTTTAATGGCATCAAGTTGTCGTTGTGCTTCTGATTCAGTTATTTTTCTTTTCCACTTAAACATAATATATCCTTTATCTTATTTTTCCACAAATGTTTTCATATTTTTAGAGTTTGTCGTAGCTTAACTTCGTTATAGTTTATTTATAATTTAGTTAATGTTCACTAATTCACCGTTACCAGAAACTTTATCAGTAACAACTATTCTACCTGCTGAGTCACCTCTTGAAGGAGATTTACCATAAATTTTTGGGGTACCATCTGAATCTTTTGCATCTGGATCAAATCTTTGGTCCTCTCTTCTAGCCCTAAATCTAAAATATAAATCGTGAGATTTGGCGTATTCAACTGCTCCAGTTAATACACCATTAAATTTAACTGTATTGGTTTTTACATCATATGGCGCAACCACATTCATTGGACCAATATACATATAGTCAATTGGACCACCCATCGATTTATTACCAACAACAATTTTTAATTTGGAAGAGCTTCCTATTTTACCAAAAACATCTGGAACTTTATCTCCAATATTTAAATTAAACTTTTGAGTCAAATGTTCATATGCAACTTTCATAAATTTTTTTGCCATTCCAGGAACTGCTAGTTCTAAACCACGCAATCCTCCTCCAGCAAGAGATGGTGCGCTTTCACCCTTTAGAGAAAGGTTAATAATTTTAATCTTTTTACCATCTCTAACATGAAGAACAACATCTGTATATGGCTCTGAACCACTTATTTGGCGACCTGTAAATTTATCAGCGTCAATCACGCCAGTAATTTTTGTTTTACCTGCAATTATTGTGATTGGATTTTTTTGATTTTTTTCAACAGCATCTTTAATAGCCTTAACTACTCCAGATTCTTGTCTTTCTGCTGATGCACCCGCCATATTACTCTCCTATTATACACTAAAAACTATTGTCACACCTACCTTCTACTTTAATTTGAAGTTTTATAACATCACCACAGGATGTGGCACACCTACCATACCAGTATATATGTTGCTAAACTGAGATACTTTAACGTTTACGACCTATTGTGTACTTACTTTGTAGGTCCCAGTCAGCTTTTTCCTTAAATGCGAGTACTTTGATCTGATTAAGCGGTGCTTTAGCTTCAATCATATCCTTATTTGCAATTTTAAATAGATTCCACTCTTCTAGTAAAATAGCTATAGAGTTTCGTCTTTGTCTATCCTCTTCTGAAAAGCTGGAAGGTTTACCATCAAGCGCAAATAACTCTTTGAAGTGTACTAGATAATATCTTCCTTGTTTATGAAGAATATGGCACGATTGATATAGAATCTTATCTTTCTTTGAAGCAACTCCTATACGTGTAAGAGTCTCCTTAATCTTTAAAAAGTCATCGTCATCCGCTATAGTAATCTCTAATAAAGTCTTTAAAATATCCATAATATTGCCTCACAATAAATCCTCTCCTATTTATTTTTTTGTAATCTTTACGTTATTATTACTATCTGGGTATATATAATGTTCGAGGAACTCTGTTTTTTGTTTATCGGTAAGAATATTCCAGAACTGTCGAGTCCTTTGGATATTATAACCAACGACTTTGGAAATATCCTGCATAATTTTTAGTTCTTTCTTGTCATCCTTTGACTTTGATAGCCATGGCTTATATCGCTTTGCTTTAGAAGGAATAGAATAGAACATATAATCATGTTGTAGTTTTTTATCTAGAAAATGGAACCTATTCATTGCTTCTGAATGAATGAATGTATCCATATGAGACGAGAATGATTTGTTCACAATCCATGGTTCATAGTCTCGTGAAGTCTGGTCATCATAGAGGTATTCCTTAGTTTTAGAGATATCAGTGATGAATGTCCAGACGTTAAACTTGGATTTATCCTCTTGTTGCTCTTCACGTGTCTTTATGACTCCAAAGAGTGTTGAGGTCTCACTCATGAAAATTCACACTCCATAGAGACTTCAATAAAGAATGCCATGAGATTGATTTCAGCATCAGCTACAAATGCGGCTTTATATTGATATTCTGCAATCTTGAGAATAAGAACAGGAATAGACCTCTTGGTGAAGAGATCGGTCGCATTATCATAGATAGTACGGAATACGGCTACTGAATCGGTATCAGCGTTTTCGTGGATCCATTTACGGATTCCATCCATATTCTTGGTCTTGCAATGACTAATGACTTCTTTTACAGTGACTGATTCAAAGTTGGATAGAATACCAGAATCAATCTTACCAGCAACTGAATAACGCTGTAGTTCATTTAGAACTCGGCGCCAATCCGGAAAGAACTTCTGAATGACTGCCGCAACTGCTTGCTTGTCATACTCTACATTTTCGGTTGCAAGAATAGTCTCGGCACGCTTCATAAATTGTGCAGCAAGTTTTGGCATTTCTTTTTTAGGAATAATAAAGTCTACGATAGGAGCGCGAGAATGAAGCGGCTTAATGATCTTATCCTTGTAATTACAGGTAAGGATAAAACCACAGTTCTTGGAAAATTCTTCCATGAAGTTACGAAGCGCAGGTTGAGTACTGTTAGGATTTAAGTAATCTGCCTCATCAAGAACAGCATATTTACGCCCACCAGAAAGTGACACTGATGAAGCAAAATGTAGAATATCATTACGCAGAGTATCAATATTACCGTTCATCGAACCGTTAATGATAATGTAATCACAACCTAGTTCTTCAAGCATGGCTCGAGCAATAGTGGTCTTACCTACACCGGCACCACCTGCTAGCGTCATATTGGCAATATTACCAGAATCCACAAAGCCTTGGAAAGTCTTTTTTAGATCACAAGGTAGAATAGTGTCAGCTACCTTACGTGGGCGATACTTTTCAACCCACTGGTATTGTTCAAGCATTTACTTTCTCCATAATAAAAAAACCGCATGGATACATTATTACATATCCATGCGGTTGACAATAAATTCAATAATATTAGAAAGTAGAGTTAGATTCTACTGCAATCCAATAAACTACTTCAGTTCCTACAAATTGAGAGATACCCTTAGATGAGATCATAACTTTGTAGTCACCATCCATTATCCTAAGATTTTCTTGACGGAAAATAGCACGGAAGACCTTATCACTTTCACCGATATTAACAGAATAAGTGTCAGTTGATGGGTTCTTCATATCAATAGCTTCTAGTGATACAGTCGTGCCGTCACCAATAATAGCAATTTCAGGAAGACCAAGAACACTTAGAGCCTTGGTAACATTCTGATAATCACGATTAGTTAGGACACATTCTACATCTACTGATGGTAACTTGATTTCTTTTTCAGGTGGGGCCATAAGAATGGAAGGATCAGCATAATGATAAACTACACCACGGTTTCCATCAGAAATGCGAACAGATCTGTCACTAAATGTTAATTCAGGATTCTCAAATAGAGATAAAGTTGAAATAAATCGAGTAAGATTATAGATTGCCACCGTATTCTCAAACTGTTCAGTAACTGTAGTACGAGCCATGATAGTCTTATTTTGAGAGATGGTAGATACCATGTTACCAGGCTTCAGTAGAATAGAAGGATTGATAGCAGAGAAGTTTTTAAGAATGTGTAGAGTACGTGCACTTAGTTTCATAATATAGTTTGTCCTCTTTATTGTATATAATGTATAATATCATAGGTTAAGTAGTGTGTCAACTACTTCTTACCCTTTTTAAGCATTGCTGGATCAGCAGTAGCAGGGGCACCAATAGATGCTAGATCAGCAAGTGATCCACCAAAGATGTATGTACCAACGTGCTGTAGTTTCATCCACGGGCAATACCAAATTTTGCCACCAGCTTGTGCTAGTTTCTGGCAGAACCAATAGTCTTCTGATAGATAACGCTTAGACACTGGATCAATCTCTGCCTGAAAGTATTGCATGATTTCGCGAGAGCCATCAAACTGTTCAGTACGAACGTGGTCTGGTTTATAATGATATTGTGGGTAAACATCTCTAAACTTTTCAAATGCAGATCGTCTAGTCATCATAAAACCAGTACCAACTTCAGATACTTCTACTGGTTCATCAATTCGAATAGTGCCATTACCATTGGCTTTAGGATTAAAAACATAATCACCAACAAATTTGTCTAAAACATTAGCATCTTCATCTGCAATACCTTTGTTAACTGCTAACTTGATCTTTTCCCAAGAGATTGTCTTCTTTGGATATGGTCCTGCAAGAACGTCATATTCTGAATCATCAGATTGAAGTGCCATCATTGCAACAACATCACGCGGGTCAAAACCAATATCTGAATCGATGAATAGCATATGGCTGCAATCAGATCGCATAAACTCATCAACACAATAGTTTCGTGCACGAGTGATTAGTGATTCGTTAAATAGAAAGTATGATCTAAGTTCTAAACCATTAGCGGCAAACATAGCGGTTAAGTCGGCTGATGATTTAGCAAAAAGACCTGCACACATTCCACCATACATCGGTACAGCAAGAAAAAGTTTACGCTTCCTTAGTTCAACCATCTCAATCTTAATTTCCATAATCTATTCCTTATAATGATCATTATATAAAGCAAGCATAATATAATGCATTGCTTTCATTAAATCTTTTTTGTTGGAGCTATCTTTTTTTCCATATCGCCAAATATATTTTTCGGCGGTGTCAATGAAAGTGGTTGTAGCGGAACCACGAGCAATCCAAGCATCAAAACATTCTAGTGTTTCAGCTTTATAGTGTTCACTATATGTCTTATCAATATAATCTTTAAAGTCCTTGATAATCATATCCTCACAATATTTATACTGAATCTTATTGGATTCTAGAATATCATATGATTTTAAGGTTGATTCTGAGTTATCAATAGAATTAATTGGACTTACAGTAAATGTATATTTTTCATCATCCTTATTAGTGAAAGCTGTGGTACTCATATTAGTCAAAGTTATAGTACTCATATTATACTCCATTATTTAAAATAGTATAGTCAATACCTATTTCCTCAAAAATAGATTTAGTCAAAAGATTTGATTGTTCCCATTTGGTTGAAATGGTTGCTGGATGACAGGTAAATACTTTTTTAATACCTACTTGTGCCACACCCTTTGCACATTCAGAGCAAACTGGTAGACCATAAACATATAGAGTTGCATTATCTAGACTCACACCAGTTAAAGTTGCATTATAGATGCAATTAATTTCACCATGAATCATATAAGAGTATTTAGTTTCTTTATTCTCCAGTCGTTCAAACGAATCTTCAATACCTCTAGGAAAACCATTATATCCTGTTGCTAGGATTTGTCCATATTTACCTACAGCAACTGCACCAATTTTTGTTGATGGATCCTTAGACCAAGTACTAATAGTCTTGGCTAGTTCAAGAAAAGTTTTATCCCATTTATTTGGATTCATAACTAATATTTTGTTCCATTTCACGTTGATCTTTTTTATATCTATTGCGGTATTTGTTATTTTCTAGAATAACTTTTTCTAGTACCGAAAAATCATTTTTTAAGTTTTTGGAATATTTTAGAAATGCTATAGTATCTTTAGGGAAACATGATCCACCATAACCACGTTTACCATCAAATCCTGGTACAGTTGTATGGGATCGACATACTCTAGAATCAGTCGTAATAGCACTAATAATTTTGCCATAGTTGGCATTTTCACTATGAACTATATCATAAAACTGATTAAACCACAACACTTTTGTGGCAAGAAAACTATTGATTCCATATTTCACAAAAGATGCTTCAATATTAGTCATATGAAAAGTTGGACAAGGTTTGCAGATACTATAAAACTTATATAGTTCTTCTACTTGCTTAGTATAGATAGGATGCCCACCAAAAATATGCATGAATGGATTTACAAAATCTTCATTTGCACTTTTTTCGGTAAGAAACTCTGGGTTATAAACCACTCTTGTATCTGGAAACTTTTTAAGAATAGCAGGGGTCACAGTAGATTTAATGATAATAACACCATTAATATTTTCTAATAGATAAAACACTACAGATTCAATAATACTAGAATCTATAGATCCATCGTCACCCATGGGTGTAGGTACACAAACAAAGGTGAAATCCATCTTTGTTGGGAGTTTTGTAATGTCTATTCCATCTTTTGGATCAACAATATATTTTTGACACTGACTGTCAGGAAAGCCATAATCAACAGCTTTCCCTACAAATCCATGACCGATAATGGCTATATTTAGACTCACTTATTTACACCATAATATTTCTTATACCATTCACAGAACTTGGAAACACCTTCATGGATGGAAACTTTTGGCTTCCATCCAAGAGCTTGAAGCTTTGTAGTATCCGACCATGTTTCTAGAGTATCAGCAGGATGACGAGGAACTAGATTTTTCTTTATTTCACGTCCCATATTCTTTTCAATCTCTGAAATAAAATCCATAAGCTGAACTTGTTGTCCGCGACCAATATTATAGATTTCTGCTTGTGGTTCCTCAGTATTTAGAAGACTATCCATTAAGATTGCAATACCATTTACAATATCATCTACATAAGTAAAATCACGTTTCATATTACCATAATTATAAACATCAATGGTTTTACCTTTTACAGCAGCTTCGGCAAACTGGAATAGTGCCATATCAGGTCGACCATACGGACCATAAACGGTAAAGAATCTTAGACCAATATTTTGCTTGATTTTTGAAGTTTTAAACTGGCATTCATTTGTGCGTTTAGTATATCCATATGGATTTAGTTGGTGACCAGTAGGTTCATCTTCTTTCCATGGAAGTGGATTACCTGCCATAACACATGATGTAGAGGCATAGATTGCTTTATTAATATTAAATTCTTCAAGTATCTCAATGAGATTCTGTGTGCCAACAATATTATTTTGAATATAATCCATGGCATGATCATACGAATGACGAACACCTGCATATGCAGCTAGATGAATGACTAGGTCTGGATTTTCATTCTCTAAATTAGAAGACATATTATTTTTATCTAGTAAATCACAATGATAAACAAAAATATTATTTTTTTCTAAAATAGCAGCGCGAGTATTCTTAAGATCTACATCATAATAATTATTAAAGTTATCCATACCAAAAACATCATGACCGGCATCGTGAAGTTTTTGTGCTAGATGGAAGCCAATGAAACCAGCAACACCAGTAATGAAAATACGCGCCATTAAAAGTTTTTCCTACCTGTTGGATATTGTTCAAAAGAATATTTTTTATCTTCATAAGCTTGATCAGTGCCAAACTCTCGAATTAGTTTCATACCATAGTTATCAACTTTATTTACAATTTTTACATCTTTTTTGAGAACAAGAGGATTTAAGCGAGCAAGTTGCCCATTCTTATTGATTATTGCTTCTAGATCAACATGGTGGTGAACTCTACCATATCTTTCCTGTAATGTCACTACATCTGGGTGCATTTCCAGAAGCATTCTGGACTTATTTAATGAAGCATCTTCTTGATAGTTATTATAGAGCTCTAAAGTATTACCACCCTTTACAGTACCGGTTGCTGCTTTACCACATAGAAATGAGTAGAAAAGCATTGTGCATAAACCTTCCTTAAGTACTCGAATGGAAAGATCTACGTCCTCATTATATCGACCACGCCACTTATGTGGGCAATTATTGTCAATGAGAAAACAAGACATGATACGAGTATTTAGAATATAAGGAGGGTATGGATAATCATCTACACAGAAGAACTTATATTGAAGTCCTGCTAGTGCTACATTTTCAAAGCGATCAACAAAATCCTCTACTGACCTAAAACAAGCGGAACCACGCTCAATTCTATATCGCTTGTTATTATGGAATCGCCAGAACTCAAAAATATTATCATCTAGAAGCCAATGACGCTTGAAACCATTAGCCTGTGAATGTTCCCAACACCAATTACGGGCTGGTCCTGAACCTTTACCATGATTTGAAAATGGTAAAGTTAAAATCTTTTTAGGATCAATAACAGCAGCATATTTTTCATACTCTTGAGGTTCCACTGTAATATAATATGGAATACCCATGCGTTCTAGAGCCTTGGGAGTATATCTAGAGTCCCATCGACCTTTTGAGATAATATAGATTGGAAACCTTGTAGTAAACACATCATTCATCTTCAATAATCTTATTCATAATATTTTTCTCTCTACCCTTGTCTGGATACCATATCACATTTGTTTTTTCTGTCAAGGAATATCCTGTAAGTTTTGCAAATGCTTCACGATCTTCTATTGTATTAAACTTAAGTTTAAGTTGCTTATGGGGAGAAATATCGTGGGTATTAAATACTGGCATACCTGCTGCATACCACTGAAGGTATGGATTACGCCATTCATTCTGAAGATCTTCAATCGTATGTGCTACTAACATATTTAAGATTCCATAAAATCAAGAAGACCGTTTTGCTTTTCTTTTGTGAAAGTAATATCCGAAGTTTTAGGATCAGGATTTCTATCGATTACTTTCATGAAGTCAATATAATCTTTTTCTGATCTAAAATTTACATAAAGATTCTGCCAATCCTCTGGGAAATCTTTATTAAGTAATTTTGGTTTGATATTTGGTTTATCTTCGATTTGTTCACCAAGAAACTCAGATAAATTTACAATAATATTTTCTTTGGCTTTAAAACCAACTAGATCATCATAATCCTTAGAGGTGTCTCTAATGTCCATCTTTATTTCCATTTTGAAGATGAATATAGTTTAAATTCGTCTACTATATCTTTATTAGTAATAGTTTGTAATAGAATTGCATTATTCTTAGAGAATAATTTCATTGTTCGATCATCGTCTGTTATGCCTGTTGTGACTTTTCGCTTATCTTTTGGCATTTTATATAGTCGAACTGTATTATTGTTGAATCTAGAAGGAGTTTCCACAAAGATTAGAATATCAACATCATTGCATTTTTTTAGTTGATCTGGTTTGACAGAAAAAGAGTTTTTCACATGCCATGCTTGTTGTGCTTTTACTTCACAAGTTTTATTATTCACTAGCATATCTTTTTTGCTATCCATATCATCTGATGATTCTTCAACTGATAAACCAAGAAAGCGATAGTATCGTGCTACAAGTTTTTCACCAAGTTCACCAGTTTTTTTTCTCTTTTCCTTATCACTAAGCATGCTTAGAATCCTTTACCATTTGTTGCAAGATAATTTTCACACTGGTGGTCAATATTTTGAATATTAGTTAGAGTCATATTTTCATCAGTTGAAAGTAAAAAGTTCATATTACATAATCCATTCTGGTGGTTGACGATTTTTCCACGAGTGCATCCGTGACTTACCTACTTTATAATAATGGCGGTAATTTGTCAAGGGATTATCACTGATTTTGTACTCATCAGCCATTGCTGAAGGCATCTTAGTCCATTCATAGTTTTTAAGATTATTTGGGGGAGAAGATAGCATATATGCTAGATCATTTTGAAAGCATTTATGAGTCTTACCATAACGATATGTATATTCTTTGCCAAGTGCATGAAAATGATCGACCAACCAGTTATAGTTCATGATTGATTGACGACACCAAACAGCACTTGGATGATTTACATGGGTAGCAGTATATATAACTGGATCACGAGCATCATCTAGATGCCAACGCTTTACATTACGTCCTGTTTTGGATTTACCGGGTACTTCATTACCATCAATAATCCGATGTGCAGTAGATAGCAATTGCGCTGATTCCAGAATCATTTTTACTACATGTTTATCAACCATCCATTGTGCGGCTTGAGTAGCATCATGACTGAGATAAAAGATATTCACTTATCTATTCCATTTCCTTAGAGCTTGTTCACGGTGAACAGGATTAGCAGTTGAATAAAATAACTTACCATTAAGAAAGTCCATGGATTGTAAAAATACACGTGCTGTTATTCCTGTAAAAGTTTCGGTTCTTACTTCACCATTAGGAGTTGCAAAACGCACTCTACAGTGTTGTGGTCTTTTTATTTTAACACATAAATCAGGATATGTCAATGACTTTTCTTCAAGTCTTATTTGTTGTGTAGAGACTTGCACTACTCTAGGATTAAAACAAACAAAATTTTGTGGATGACCACGCATAGCAAAGACTTTCCATGGTAAGCCAACTTGAATAGCGGTAAGACATAGACCATTATGATCATACATTATCTTAACCAGCTCTTGAGAGAACTCTGTAGGATCTACAGGTGGATTGCTAAAATTAAAGTTTTGACTTACTTCTTTAAGAATAGGATCTTTATAATTTAATATATACATTAATTCATTCACTTCTTATGATTGACAAAGTGCTCATCAAGTTCTTTTTTAGTTCTTTAGTTATATTATTTCTTTAATATTGTCCTTCAATCCTGCTGAAGTTTTTGTGTTTCACAAAGCGAATTATATTTGAGAACTTTTCATTAAGATGTTCCTTGTGAGAGATTACAAATAGAGAGCATTCAGCACCGATTATGTTTAGAATCTGCATGAGCATTTCGGTTGAGTTAGAATCTAAGGATGAGTCCATGATCTCGTCTAGAATAAGTAGATTTGTAGTCATTGAGTTTCTCAATTTAGCTACTGCTCTCCATGTAAAGAGTAGAGAAAGATCAATCCTCTGCTTTTCTCCTTCAGAAAAAGAAGAATAACTAAACTCATCTCTAAATCTAGACTTAATGGTTTCCTCAAACTGGCTATCAAGTTGGAAATCCACAAAGAAATCCATGATTGATAGATACTTATTAATCAGTTTATTAATGATAGGTATATACTGATTTATTATTTTAGTCTTAATACCACCATCTTTAAGTATTGATGAGGCAAATGCAAGAACTTGTTTCTCCTCATAAAGTTCATTATATTTACCGGCAGCAATAGATAGTTCTTTTTCTAAATCAGAAATCTTTAGTTCTGTTTCAGTGTTTATATCATTTTTAGCATTGTCTATTTCATCATTCAGTGAATCAATCTTCCATTGAAGTTGAGAAATAACATGTTTAAATTGAGTCTTTTCTTCACGTATCAAATCGATCTCAGAATTTCCTTCATTATAGATAACAAGTTTTGTTTTTAACTTTGTTTCTAATTTTGAAAGTTTTTCTAGACCAGAGTCTAGTTCGGTAATCTTTCCATTATTGATTTCTATTCTCTCACAAGATAGCTTAGTGTCAATACCTTGTTTGCAAGTTGGGCAGTTTTCATGATCTGTAAAGAACGTAATTTCATTGTAAAGTAGATTTTTCTTAGCATTAAGATCATATTTAAGCTGCTTATATGTTTCGATATTTTTATTGATTGCTTTAATATCAATTTTGTTTTGTCTATCATAGATAATATCATATTGAAGTTGAGCAGAATTCAGTTTTTGTTCTTCAATATTAATTCTGGTTTTAAAATCAAGAATAGTTGCTTTCTTTTCATCAATGAAAACAGTACTTTTGGTTTTTAGTTCTTTGATATGGGCATTAACCAGCTTGATCTTTTGTTCAATTAGTTTTTTTTCATATTCATTTTCGATCAACTCAGCACTATTCTTTTGTAAATCTTCCTTGAGTAAAGTATTCATAGTTGTGAATACTTGTAGATCAAGTAGATCTTCAATGACAGCACGACGTTGACCGGTAGGTAGTTGCATAAATGGCACAAATGATGCCGACCCAAGAATATCTACTTGACAAAATGTTTTATAGTTTAACTTAAGGATTTGCTTTTCTAGAATATCTTGATAATCACGAACGTCTGCCGATTGATTTAATAGAGAATCATTACAATATACTTCAAAGATATTTGGCTTCATACCACGTCGAATCATATATGAGTTTCTACCGATGGAAAACTCAATCTCTACCAGAAGATCTTTTTTAATAATTGTATTCATAAGTTGTGGTTTATTGATATTTCGGAATGGTTTACCGAAAAGAGCATAGGTAATAGAACACAGCATAGTTGACTTACCAGAACCATTAGAACCTACTATAAGTGTAGTACCAGGCTTGCTTAAGTCAATTTCTGTAAACTGATTACCTGTTGATAGAAAATTGCGCCATCGAATAGTTTTAAAGTAAATCACTCTACACCCATAGAAATAGCCTTATTATATAGATTAGTAATCACTGACTCAAGTTTCTTTGTATTTACGATAGAAGAATCAATTTGTTCAATATGTTTTTTAAATATATCTAGTGTTGATTCCGCTTCGGAAATAATCTCAAAATCATTGCTGGTATCCATATTGAGGTGATCTTCAACAATCTGAATATCAAGCGGGCCTACTTTTTCTAGTTGTTCACAGAATAGATCAAACCAATATGGATTTGTTTTGTTCTGAATAATAATCTTACAAAGAGTGCCAGAATACTTAGACCAGTCTTGAGTTCTAAATAGCTGTTCGATTGATCCTACATCTAAATCTGAATAGAATATTTTTCGGAACATTTCATATGGATTCTTAATAAACTTTAGATCCAGAGTTTCTAGATCAAGAATGTGAAATCCGCGGTCATCACCATAATCTGACCAAGTAAACTGACCATGTGAACCAAGATAAGCAATAGATCCTTTTCTTGATTTATGATGATAATGACCAGATAGAGTTAATGGGAATCGGTCAAATAATGATGGATTATCACCATGAGTATTTGTACTACCACGATACATATCAAAACCCTCAAGTTCAAGATGACCCATGCAGACACGGGCATATGAATTATTAATTGTTTCAATAGAATGTTTTCTATTTTTATCACAAATCCATGGAACTAGAAGTATTTTAACTTCCCCAATATTGATATCTATCGCGTATTTGTATATAGGAAATAGATTGCTATAAAACTCTTCTGGAGCATTTGGCTCATTTGTGTTTTTATAATAAGTATCATGATTACCAATCACTTGATGATATTCTAGATTTCTATTTAAAATAGGTTGAATAAAATCGGTGCGTAGTCGATTGACTGTCATGGTATTTGTCATTTTACGACGATCAAAAAGATCGCCAAGATGAATGACATGGCGTATTCCTCTTTTATCAATTTCTGGAAAAAATACATGGTCCAGAAACTTTTTAGTCATATCCATAAATGCTACGTTATCATTTCTCACTCCAAAGTGAGTATCAGTAATAATAGCAACTTCCATCAGACGTCCTTCTTGTCAACAAATTTTTCTATCCCTACTATAACACCTTTTTTGGGTTTTGTCAACTTTTCTTCAAAATCTTTAATGATTTGATTTGATGCTTCATTATCATATGATTCAACAATATATTGAAACTCATGAAGATTGATATTCTGCATGTTCTTATGCTTGATATAAGATTGTTTCTTTTCTTTGGCAATTCTTCTAATAAAAGCATTCCAGGCAATCCAAGAAAAATATCCAAACGCGTTTACAGCGCCAGATCTTGATCTTTCCGCCGATTTGGTTTCATCAAAGTTATTGACTGCATAAAGACAGTTTTCAATTGCGTCACCAACCATCTCATCCTTATAGGAATAACCTGAGAAGTTTGGTCGAGTTGCCATCTTTGTGCAAATAGCACTAATACAAACTCCAATATATTCTGGGATCCTAGCGTCTGGATATTCATTAAGTTTTGCTTTGTATTCATTTAAAGCAACAACAAAGTCATGATTATTTACATAGTGTCTTTTTATAGTTCTTACAGCATTCATGTGTTGACAACTTTCATAATATGGTTATAATAGGTCTTGAGGCAAAAACAATGGTATAGGTTAATGAAGGTCTATAGGATATATCTTGTAGTCAAATGACTCTGAGGTATAAATCTTGATTCGTTCCATAAAGTGATTCAAGGTATGATTTCTATTTGATTTCCATGAAAGATCATCTGCTATATCATATAGTGTGGCATTTAACTTGGATTCGGATTTACGGAGTGTTCTACCAATTGATTGAAGGTTACGAACCCTAGATTTGGATGGGCTTGTAAAGATTACATTCTGTAGATTTATTATATTTGTGCCAGTAGAAGTGGTACCTGAACTCGCAAGGATAATACAATTCTTTTCAATCTCTACAGCTTTACGAATCTCTTCACGTTTTGAAGCATCTACTTCACCAGAGATAAAAAACACTTTTCTATTGTGTTGATTGTCCTTTAATAGATCATATAGGACTTTACCATGTTTTTCAACAAAGTTAAAGAATACTATTGTATTACCTTCAAGGGAAAGCACTAGATTTTTGATAAACTTATTCCGTTTAGAATTAGTCACAATAAAATCTAGTTCAGTTTGATAATCTGTTTTACTGATTAGTTTCTTTTCCTCATCAGTATATTTAAGAACTAAAGCCTTGATCTTGAGTTGAGCAATAGTCCCACGGTTCATTAATTCAGCAGTGGTAGTGACTTTTCTTGTAGGACCAAATAAACCTTCAAGGACCATAGCATTGGTTTTACTGCCATCTAAAGTGCCAGTAAAACCAAATCTTTTTTCACACCCAGTAAGTTTAGTCATAATAGAAATAAGACTTTTGGCAGCAAAAAGATGACATTCATCTCCAATAACAAGATTAAACTGTGCAAACCATGCAACAGGAAGCTTATAAATTGACTGCCAAGTTGAAATAA
>Ga0181348_1000704_pt1 | contig 14488 bp, 10 predicted proteins | sample Su13VDMM110DN_FD_130092 | JGI IMG/M metagenome (GOLD analysis project Ga0181348, IMG submission 130092) | Freshwater viral communities from Lake Michigan, USA - Su13.VD.MM110.D.N | ecosystem: Environmental > Aquatic > Freshwater > Lake | place: USA: Michigan | collected 2013-07-16
AAGACGGACACTCGACCCATTTTTGGGTTAGAGCAGGACTCGAAGTACACACCGTTGATGTGGATAACCATTGCAAAATACAACTAGAAAATCAATACAAATACCATATTAAACAAGCCATACCCAGCAATTTGCATATTCACATTCCGCAATGTGGCATTGAATTTTTGAAAAACTTCGATAAGCAAATTGATTTTTTATACTTGGATGGTTGGGATGTTGGGTCGGATATGTATGCGGAACGACATCTTGAGGCTTATATGACAGCAAAACCTAAACTGGCACCATTACATTTGGTATCGATTGACGACACAGACTTTGTTGAGCCAGTTGGCGGCAAAGATAAAATATTGGCACCATATCTTTTAGAAAATGGTTATGTGAAAATTATTGCCGGCCGGCAATCGGTATTTATTAACAAAGTATGAATGAAAATGGTCCAAAAATCGCAATGTTCTGTTTTGGTACACCTGTGCGATATCGGTTCGATTTGTTGCTAAAATCGTGTCCGTCTATAACAAAGGATTACATTATAATATTTACCACAAAGTATTATTATGACTTATACAAAGACTATCATAACCACTTTGAATTTGTGGTGATTGACGATCTTAGAAAAGATAATGCTGTGAGTTTGCAAAATGAATTGTGTATGGAAGCTGCAAATGATGATGAGTTTTTCAAAAAATATGCAGATTTTTATCGGGTCAATGGCACATTAGTTCCATTTTATTTACAAAGATACGCATTGAAGTATTTTGCGGATCACAATATTTTGAATTTTATTATTTGTGATACGGATATGGTGATCAAAAATAGTGTTGATGGTATCGAACATTTTTTCAACAACATTGCTAAAGGTACGGTCTATGGGTGGGGTCAAGGTTGTTTTTCAAAAACGAGCAAGTGGGCCGGTAATGTGTCTAATTTTTTACAAACTATCATAGCACCATTATTCCCACAACTTAATTTTGATCCTGCGTTACAGCAATTTAGAAACGACGACGGTTTTATTTATGGTGGTCATTTTCGCAATCGTGAAGATCTGATGTTATTGTTTAATTTAGTGGATACGATGATCACAGAATCATTCGTTGGTAATTATAAACATTTATTTAACGATAGTACATATTATCACCATTTTATGTGGGTGTTTCCATCGGCATTCGATTTGTTAGCAATCAGCTTGAACTATAAGTATGAAGTGGCTCAGTATCTTATTCAGACGCACAAGTATGACAATGTGATGATTCATAAAACAAGACCCGAGGATACTTTTCATACTGCCGGACCACGCCCAATGTGGTCTAGTTTTTCATTCGACTACAGCGATATTACATCTATACCAAAATTCATACAAAATAATAAGCAGCAGCTTAAAAATTACTATGCGCTGCATTTACCGGTTTTAGAAATAACCGATACTCACGTTTACACTTATCTCAAAGACTAAATTTCATGAAGATTATAATAACACTAACCACAGTACCAACCCGGTTAAATTCGGATTTAGATTTGTATGGGCACGATCTGCGGCGGTGCATAGATTCTCTTGTGAATCAAGAGTATGGCGGCGATTATGAGATTCACTTTAACATACCAACCGAGAACCACAAAACAAAAGAATTGTATGTTGTGCCTGAGTGGCTTAGAACCTTATCCAGTGAAAATCCCAAGCTAAAATTATTTGAGGGGTTGGAAGATCAAGGCACATTGACCAAACTTTATTATACAATACAGCGAGAATTGGATCCAAACTCAATTATTATTGTTTGTGATGACGATTTGGTTTATCATCCTAAGATGGTACAAGAACACGTTGCAAACCAAAATCTACACACAGATACAGCTATAGGATATGATGGTATGCGCGCAGATAGAGAAACACCAGAAGATGTCGCCAGATTGAAGCACGATCCAAGAGATCATTTTGTTGTATCGATAACCGACAATATTTTTGTAAGTATATTACAGCATTACAAAACCGTATCTTACAAACGTAGTTATTTTGCTGACGATTTTTTTGAGTTTTGTAAATTTGGAAGTTGGGCTGATGATGTAACTATATCTGCATATCTTACTAAAAATAATATCAAAAAAATGGTAACATTTTACAAACACGAACCACAACTACATTCTTTGGAAGATTGGCAAAGCTCAGGTGGAGTAACAACGTTTCCTGTATTGACGCACACGCGCCATGGTGGCAATGAAGGTTGTAATTTATATCGTCAAGATAATGTTGATAACTGTCATATGAAATTTCACCAAATGGGGTATCTGAAATAATATCGTATGAATTTTAATATCGATAACTTACGTTTCGTTTACTTTACAAACGAGAACAATATTCCGTTGTTAAAGTTAACATTGTCAAATTTTTTCAAATATAATAATTTGGAGAATATAAAAGTCAGTGTTATATCCAACAATTATATAGATGACATTTTACCTTATAGTGATGTGGTTCAATATTTGAATGGTAATACACCATTTCATTCACAAGGAAACCATTTTAGTAATTCTTTGAAAAATACTCTATCTGAAATAAAGGAAGAGTACATTTTTTTATTACTCGACGATTACCATTTCATAAATGACACCAAATTTAGCGATTTGCAAAAATTGATGGAATTTATAGTTGCTGAGGATGTAGATTATTTTGGATTTGATGATGTGCCGGATCTTCCTGCGGATGGATGGTCGCCGTATGAAAAGGAAAATTACCCATTTGAAAAAGAGTCTCTTTATTACAGAGACAACAATTATATATATTTATACAGTTTGCAACCAACGATTTGGAAGCGAAAATCACTAATGGAATTGTGTGACAGATGCGAGTTTAGTGTACATGATTTGGATGAAACTCTACCACGAATTAAGCAAGCAAATAAGTTGAAGTGTTTTGGTAACAGTCAACGTTCACATTTTACATACAAACCATCGGATGATTACTTTGTTATAGCTTACGTGGAAATAATACGCAATGGTGGATTACAACACTACAAAAATTGTGCCATCAGTTCGGATAACCCGGTAGTTATCTATATTGAACAATTGATTAAAGAGCATGATTTGTTGAATAAACCAGAGTATCGAAAAATATTACACGCCATCACATGAATATAGACATTATATACGAACACAATGCACCTGGTCATTGTTGGCATTCCATATTTGAAAAATATTCAAAATATTGTGTCGAGAATCTTAAAGATATTGATGTTCAAATCAAAAATAGCGTCCAGCTTCGCGAGGGTCGCGATGCCAGCCGTGGGAAGTATGGTGCATTTTATATGATGGTTGTTAACCGAGACACTAAAAAGTATATTTTAATCTCGTATTGGGATCAACTATCGGATGTTCTTCGCGCTGGCGCCGGCGGCTTTGATTTGGAAAATTGTGTGGAAATAATAACGAGTTCGGGAACGAATAAAGGTGATGTTTGTTACACACCAATAGATTTTGACTACACACCGTTTAGTTATATTGTTGGTGACAATACAAATGGAACCGAAATTGATCGGGTTTATAACTTATGTGTAGAAAAAACTCATAACGATCGCTTAAAATTCAGAGGATACTTATATGGTCTCCGAAATTTTTTACGTAACGATAACAGATTTAATATAATCGATTCGGTCGGAGATGGTCAATACAAACAAGGTATTGATTATATGAAAGAACTAGCCAGCAGCACAATCAATTTAAGTCTAAATGGTGCCGCCGAAATTTGTTATCGCGATATGGAAATATTGGGTTTAGGAACCGCGCTGTTTAGATTTGAGTTATCTACCAAGTTTCACAATCCACTTATTCCTAATCACCATTATATATCTGTGCCATACCGTGACATAAAATATGATCCGAGCGATGCCTCTGATTATCACAAAAAATTGAGTGATAGATTGTTTGATAGATTTGAACAAGTGAAACATCAACACGACTTCATAAAGTTTGTAGCAGATAATGGTAGACGTTGGTATCTAGAAAATGCTACTGTGGATGCAAACGTGAAGCTGTTGACGCAATTGGTGGATTTTACTAAATTAAAATAAATCTCTCAAGTCAAATCGTCATAACTATAATAGTCGTTCACAAATTAAAAATGTATGAGTTATAATAATCCCGTTACAAATGTTGCATCCGATACTTTACACTATATAGGCAAAAACTACAGTGATACGTTTGTCGTACAAATTGGTGCGTGTGATGGTCTGACCTACGACGACACCCGAGGTTTTTTGAATATGTACAATTGGGCCGCGCTGCTGGTCGAACCAGTTCCAGCAATCATGGTTGAATTGCAAAAAAATTTCGCAACCATAACAAATTACAAGTACGAACAGTCAGCAATAACCGAGTCTGATGGTGAAACTGTGATGTTGACTGTTCCGATTGATATTATTGAACGGGAAGATCTACACCAAGGCTATAAAGGTATGAGTGCGCTGTATCCTTTGAGAAATGGATTTGGTAGCAACTATCAGCGGGATATTGATGTTAAATCTAAATTTGGTGTGGATGTAAAGGTTAATACGTTGACATTAAAGTCGTTGTTCAATAAACACCAAGTACAAAAGGTGGATGTGTTTATTTGTGATGCTGAGGGATATGATTGGAAGATATTTACCCAATTAGATCTTGCTGTGTTCAGACCCAAACTTGTTCGTCTAGAATATATGAATTTAACAGATGATGAAAAGAAATTGGTTGTCGATAAATTTGAACAGAACGATTATTTAGTAGAAATGTCTGGTGAGAATATTGACGGTGTTACCAAAGAATTATGGAGTAAAATTAAAAACGCGGAACTAGCCACATCGCAACCTGCGCAACCTACGCAACCTTCTGTTGCCGTAGTGTCGTCGGCAACAACGTCTGGTTCATCCACACTATCACACAAATCCGATTTGACTGTGGTTACGGGATTGTGGGACATCAATAGAGTTGGTAGACCGTTTGATCACTACATCGAGAATCTAAACAAATTGTTGGACATTGATGCAAACTTGTTTTTGTATCTACCAAAAGATTTGGAACATTTGGTGTGGAAAAAGAGAACCAGCAAGAATACGTTTGTCAAGATTTTTGAATTGAGTGATGTTCAAAACATGTACAAACCATTCTGGGATAGAACTCAAAAATTGAGAACCGATCCAGCATGGATAAATAAAGCTGGATGGCTTGCAGCTTCGCCCCAGGCTTCACAAGAATGGTATAATCCAATTGTACAATCCAAGATGTTCTTGTTGAATGATGTTACCATCTGGAATCCGTTCGATACCAAACACTTTATGTGGTTGGATGCTGGTATAACCAACAGTGTATACGAAAAATACTTTACAGACAACCGAGCACTGGATAAGATTGAGCCATATCTAGAACAATTCTTGTTCTTGAGCTATCCGTATGAAGCCAATACAGAGATTCACGGATTTGATTTTGACGCCATCAATAGATACAGTGGTAAAAAGGTAACGTATGTTTGTAGAGGTGGATTGTTTGGTGGCACCAGAGATTCTATCAATCAAGCAAATGCCACCTACTATTCTCTTTTAGAGACAACGTTGAACGGTGGATACATGGGTACAGAAGAAAGTGTGTTTACAATCATGTCATATTTGGAACCCGAGAAGTATAGACGATACTCACTGGATTCAAATGGATTGATTGTGAAGTTTGCGCAAGCACTTCTTGACAACAAAGTTGAGCTTGAGCCGGTTCCTAAAGATGTAAACATATACACACCCAGAAAGTTTGTTTACCCCGACAAGTTGAAGCTGTCGGTGTATATGTTGACATTTAATTTTCCGCACCAACTTGAACACACCATACAAACATGGTTACAACATCCTAAGTGGATCACCAATACTAAAAACATTCTTATTGATAATTCTACAAATGAGGACGCTAGAATCGCCAATGCTGAACTATGCAAAAAGTACAAATTTGAACACATCATCAATAACAAAAATGATGGTATCAATGGTGGCAGATTAAAAGCAGCACAACACTTTCAAGAATCCGACAGTGATTATTATGTGTTTTTGGAAGATGATATGGGTTTACATCCGCCGGGTCACGGTTTTTGTCGCAACGGATTCAGAACTTATGTTCCCGATTTGTACGATAAAGTATTAAAAATAATCGATGGTGATGTTGATGTAGACTTTTTGAAATTCTCATATAGTGAGGTGTATATGGACAACAATATCCAAGTTTCTTGGTATAACGTACCCAAAGTGGTACGAATGGATGTTTGGCCAAATTATAATAAATTGCCCGTATCAGGTCTGGATCCTAACTGTCCACGCACTAAGTTTGATACCATAGAGGTTGTAGATGGATTAAGTTACATAAAGGGCGATGTGTATTATGCAAACTGGCCAATGATTGTGGGTAAACGTGGCAATAAAAAGATGTTTTTGGACACTACATGGGCATATCCATATGAACAAACTTGGATGAGTTACATGTTCCAAGAAACAAAAAAGGGTAACTTGAAACCGGCGGTTCTACTAGCAAGTCCTATTCACCATAACAGAATTGCTTATTATAAACCCGAAGAAAGAAAAGAAAATGCGGGTTAATTCTACTATACAAAACCAATTGGTCGTATATTTATAGTAGAATGTCAAATGCGCTGAACATCTATAACGAGAATTTTGGATATCAAGTTGTCACAAACGGAACATATGTGGCAGTTGGTAATCCAAACTCAAAACCATACAGTTGTCAAGAGGGGTTTATCCGCATTGGTGAGGTGTTGGTATATCAAAAAAATCGGTTTCAGTCCAACTATTCATTTGCTAAAACGTATCGTAAACAGGCATCACCACCAACCGTTGTAAACCAATCTAGTTATGGTAAATCATTGGCTATGTGTGATAATTGGTTGGCTGTGGCAGATACCGCATATAGTCAAAGTACCAGCGGAACACCATCAGCTGGTAGTGGAGTAGACATTTTTAGACTGTACAACGCATCACCCACAGCAAGTTGTGATACAGATCCTGCGTCATGGACGTTGGATTCGACTCCGGCATATTCAGTAACATATACAGGCAATGTGTCCGATAAATTTGGTCAAGCTGTTGCAATCTCTAACAATTTCATGGTTGTTGGTGTCCCAGGTCACAACAGTGGTCTGGGTAAAATAATGATTTATAGTTATGATGGTGCGTCTGGATTTATTTATGATAAAACCGTGGTGTGTCCCGATGTTGGTCAAAAATCGTTTGGTGCTGCTGTTTCTATAGATAAACTTTCTGAGGATAGAATTGCTGTGGGAACTCTCACCACCACACAAAGTCTAGTTTATGTATATGATTTGACCTCGGGTTCTGCATCACCGATTGCTTTGCGTCAACGATTGGAACAAAACACAGCATCAAAATGGTTGCAAACAGGTGGTGATAATACGATTTCATTTTATCCATCTGGAAGCAACGCTCAAACACATACTAGATATGGATCTTCGGTGGCAATTTCTAGTGGTGTTTTGATTGTTGGTGCCCCAAATGATTTGGTTTACTATGAATACAGTGGTTCGGTATTGGTTCGCCAACGTGGTGCTGCATATGTGTACCACACACCATCTGGTTCTGGACAATATACGCTTGAAAAGAAATTGTATGGTGATGGCAACACTTTCAAAGACAATCTGTTTGGGTACAGTGTTGATGTGAATGATAAGTACATACTGATTGGTTCACCAAAACCTTATTTTCCATTCTCTAGTGTGTATCTGTCGTCATCAGTTGATCGATATAATTTGAATTTTGACGACAACGATTTTGGAGCAAGCACTTACAATGGTCAAACATTATTGTATCGTTGGACAACCAATCAATGTTCTGGATCAACTATATTAAATTTGGCTACTACGGCTCCAATTTCATATCGAAAACGCATTGGTGAGTGCTTTACTGCATTTGGAGAGTCCGTGGCACTATCCAACGACAATGTTGTGATTGGAGCACCAGCACCGTTGGATGATGATTTGTATTTACAAACACCGTTGCTGGCTGAACAAAGTGGGTCTGGGACCACAGATTGTTCGACTGCTGTAGTTGATATCTGTGAGTTGGCTATGGAGGATGCAATTTGTGATTGTACAGGTGATAATATAAACAGTGGCACTGGTAGAATTGTTTATGTTGTCGATCAGCCAATTGTGGATGTATTTGGCAAGGCATTTATTTACAATTTTTCCGATCTACAAAAGGACGCTAAGGTTGGTAATGTTTTCTATAGCAACGATAAGTTTATTGTCAACAACACTGGTAGCATACTGCGTGATTTACTGCGTGATCCAACAAATAATCTGACCGATTATATTTACGGATCATATCAAAGCCAAATAACGTTAAATGAAAAGCAGTTTATTTGTACCATTGAACCAGGTGAGTTTAATATCAGTACAAATCCCACCGCAATTACTGGCTCTGCGTTTGATTATGCTATTTCAAACGACGCCGTGTTCAACTTTACTGATCTGGATCTGATTCTTAGATATATTAATTCCAAATTGACAACCAACCGCAGTGAGTATTGGTGGAATGTTTTGGTGGAGGGCGACACACAACAAAGTCAATTCTCATTCTTTACGTCGTCGATGTACAACTACACACAAAGTAAATTGACGCCTGAGTTAAAGTGTGTACTCAACAGTAAGAACTTTGATATCAACAACGATGGTATTGTTGATTATTCCGATGCGTATATGATCTGGAATTACTATGTCGAGAATCTGAAGATTGTTAGTTATAAGCAGTATATTTCTCCCACATCAAAACGCAACAACTACGATGATATTATCAAGTTTTTGGATACCAAAACCGGCAAAGGTTTTGGCAATAAAATTAAAAATGAATTCTTTGATTATCGCGTCAGCGCATCTTTGGACCCGACTGGCTCCTATCTTGCTGCGTATATTACCGATGTAGGTTTATATGCGGGCGCAGATTTGGTGGCGATTGGTAAAATTGCAAGTCCGATTAAAAATAACGGACAGATTCCAATCAATATTGTGGTGAAATGGGATACCTAACCCTATTTATATAAAGAATACTAGAAACATATGGCAACCCAATCTGATAGCAAAGTGATTGATCGTGAGTCAACAAACAAAAGTTTGGCTGACCGATATTTAGCTGGGCAAGCAGCTGGTGGTGCATACCAACCAGTTCAAAAGACCGTAAAATCCCAAGGAACCAATGAATTGGCGGTGCAGAACAGCATCAACGATACTAAGTATACCGCCACCAAGGGTTTCAAGTTGGGTGTCAACACTGGTACTGAAAACTTTAACACAGATGCTTTGAACTATAGCGACACCATCAATGGTGGTGTGCGTACCACTGGTGTTGATAAAATCGCAACCAATTGGAATGGTGCAGGCAGCAAGGCGGCTTTGTATACAACCACTGCGGGTGGATTCCAAACCAAGACAGCGATTGGACAATCTCAATTTAATGATGCTCAAGGAATACAATCCAAGCAACAATCTCTTTATATGAAGGGATTCAATGACCGAAAATATAGTAACGGTAAGTTTACTCGCTAAACTCACTATGTATTAGGTAATGGTTATACTAGGGTTAGATTCTTCCACATCAGTAACAGGCTGGGCATTTAGAGAGGATAAAAAGATCCTCTCTGCTGGTTTTGTTGACACCAAAAAATTCGACACCACCAAGGAAAAAACACAACACGTTATTTCCGTTTTACAAAAAGATGTAAACATGCAGAATGTGGATCGTATTAACTTGGAGGCAGCACTCAGTGGGTTTGCCGGTGGATTCACGTCACAACAGGTCATTATAACACTAGCACGACACAATGCGGTGTTTGCCTACATAATGGAAGAACACTTAAAGAAGCAGGTGAATCTTTTGAGTGTGACCACAATGCGTAAGCATCTGTTTGGTAAGTGTCGCGTCAAGGGTATCAAACCCAAAGAATTTGTAAAACAACAGTTAGAGTCGTTGATGCCAGATGTAATGCAGTTCGCCGTATTGAATAAAAAGAATAACTGGGACGAGCGAAATAGTGATATGTACGATGCTGTGGTGTGTGCCATGTACGACGTAAATTAAAAAATTGCAACTCGTAAGATGTGGTGTATGCTATTGTAGACGTATGGTTGAAACATCGGTACTAGATACACTAACAAAGTTGTTTAAGCATCGCCCACACATCCAAAAGGGCGGCGAAGAACTAATGTTTTTCTGCCCAAGTTGCAACCACTACAAGCGTAAACTAAATATCAATACTAACTATGGTTATTATCACTGTTGGGTTTGTAATTTTAGTGGCAAAAGTTACAAGAGCTTGTTGAGCAAGATCAAGGCACCATCCGAATTCTATGAAGTTCTGTGCAACATCAAGGTGTCCAAGACTCAAAACCACAACGAAGTCAAAAAGTTGTTTTTGCCTTATGAATTCAAGCCGCTGTATAAACCATCGTCCGAAGTAGCATATAAACACGCAGTATCTTACTGTATGGGTCGTGGACTCACTGTATATGACATGGTTAGATACAACCTTGGGTATTGCACTGAGGGGCAGTTTCAGAACCGCGTGGTGGTGCCATCGTATAATTCCATGGGTGAATTGAATTTTTATTGTGGTCGTGACTATCACAACAGCAAGATAAAATATCGATTGTGTGAATCAACAAAAAACATTGTTGGATTTGAGATGATGTCGGATTTCAGTAAACCCATCACATTGGTTGAGGGCGTATTTGATGCGTTTTCGGTTAAGTATAATGCTGTACCATTGTTTGGTAAAACACTCAGCAGCAAACTTAAAATAAAGTTGATGACCCAAAAACCCCCACGGGTTAATGTTTTGTTGGATAATGATGCCATCAAAAGTAGTCTTGACATATGCACATTTTTGATTCAAAATCAGATTGATGCACACTTGGTTTTATTGGATGGCAAAGATCCCAATGAAATTGGACACATAAAGACATGGCAAAACATTGATGCCAGTGTTAAGATGGATGAAACAACGTTGTTTAAGATGAAAATGAAACTAAAGCATAATCTATGATAGTTCTAAAAAATACAGATACGAAGATTGACTTTGCCGTGCAAGTCTCGGATATTCATATCAGACTCACCAAACGCCATGACGAATATACGAGTGTGTTTGATAGATTCTACGGTTTCTTGGACAAGCTTGGTAAAAATGCCAGTGCTATTTGTGTTGTGACCGGAGATGTGTTTCACAATAAAAGCGATCTGAGTCCAGAGTGTGTTCATATTGGTATTGATTTTCTCAAAAATTGTGCCAATAGAATGCCCACAATTTTGATTGCTGGTAATCATGATGCTACGTTGGCAAACAAAAGTAGATTGGATTGTTTGACTCCAATCGTTCAAGGACTGAATCATCCAAATCTATATTATCTCAAACCCAGTGATGTTTTTCGTTACGAAAATATTCTATTCAACCATTTCAGTGTATTTGACGAACCCGATAAATACATCAAGTATGACAATATTCCTACCAAATATTGTTGCGAAACTGATCACCACGTTGCATTGTTTCATGGTCCAGTTAACAACGCAGTAACAGACGTGGGGTATACAGTTAGTAGCCGCGCCATCACCAATGAATTGTTTGATGGTCATCAGATTGTGATGTTGGGCGATATTCACAAACATCAAATTTTGCAAGAATATGATGACGCAAATGACAAACCTGTGATTGTATATGCAGGTAGCATGATTCAGCAGAATCATGGTGAAGACCTCAAGGGGCATGGGTTTTTGTTGTGGGATTTGAAGCGCAAGATGTTCAAGCATTATGAACTAGCCAACGATTATGGATTCTATACAGTAGAAATTAATAAGGGAAAGTTACTTACCGATCTTAAGGATCTGCCTAAAAAGGCACGTATTCGCACCAAGTGTTTTGAATCTATACCGTCTCAGGTTAAAGATGTGATGGCGGAACTCAAGCAAAAGTGTGAAATACTTGAGTCCACATTTATTCGTGTGGATGAATTTGATACCAACAATACCAAAGTTACACATCTTCTTGATATCCACAATATTTTCAATGTGGATTATCAAAATAAGTTGATTGAGGACAGTCTTGCCGCCAAGAAAGTTGATGCTGTGTTGATTGAAAAAGTCAAGCTACTCAACAAGTCCATCAACACCCAAATCCCAAAAGATAATACTCCCAAGAACATTCGTTGGAAGCCCAAGACTTTTGAGTTTGACAATATGTTTAGTTATGGTGAAAACAATTTTATTGATTTTACTCAACTACGGGGTACTATTGGTCTGTTTGCACCAAATGCAGCCGGTAAGAGTAGTATCATGGATGCCTTGGCATTTTGTGTTTTTGATAAATTTAGCAAAGGCTACAAGGCGGTGCATGTATTGAATACACAAAAGATGACGTTCAAATGTAAATTTAACTTTGAGGTTAGTGGTGTTGATTATTTTATTGAACGTGAGGGTAAAGCTGATAAAAAGGGTAATATAAAGGTTGACGTTAAATTCTATAAGCTTGAAAATGGAAATGAAGTTCCTCTGAACGGCGAAGCTCGTAGAAGTACCAATGATATCATTCGTGATTATGTTGGTACATACGACGATTTTATTCTCACCGTGTTGAGTGTTCAAAACAGCAAGACAGGCTCATTTGTGGATCTTGGACAAACTGAGCGTAAGGATCTGTTGTGCCAATTTATGGGTCTCAATGTGTTTGATCAATTATATAATATTGCAAATGAGAACTTCAAGGAAACCAATACTCTGTTGAAGAATGTTAGCAAGGATCAGTTAGACGCAGATCTTATCAATATATCTGGTAGTATTGATATTAATCAATCAAACATCACATCTTTTAATTCTGAGTTGGCGGTGTTGGAACAAACAAAGGAAGAGCACAACAATACTCTTTTACAACTAAGCAAGAATATTGTTAAGTTGGCTTCGGTCAAGTATATTGATATCATCGAATTGGAAAAAAATAAGATTGACTATCAAGAAAAGGTTGGTAAGTTTCAATCGGATATTTCTGACAACACGACCAAACTGGAGGTAATTGACTCGCAACTTTCACAATTGAATTCTTCTTTGAAATCATGTGAGAACATTGAGACCACCTATCAAGAATATAAGGATGCCAAGAAACTGGAAGAAAGTAAACAGTATCAGATCGACAGATTAAAGGTGGTCATAAAGAGCAAGGTTGATAAACTTAAGAAACTTGAAGAACACAAGTACGATCCTAATTGTGACTATTGTATCAACAATGTATTTGTAAAAGATGCTATTGCCACAAAACAAGAGATTGAAAATGAAAAGATCAATGCGGCCAATATTATAAGTGAATACAATACATTAAAGGCCGCGGTTGAAAAGTTTGGTGATATAGAAACTATATATCAGACCTGTCAGACTGTAAATAATGATAGAATCAAATTAGAAAAACGTCGGGAGATTATAAATACATCAATACTCCGAGATGAAAATTATTTGATAACATTACAAAACACGTTGAAAGCCACAGTTGATGCAATTGATAGTTTCTATAAAAACAAAGATACTATTGAAAATAACCAAGTGTTGTTGAATCAAATCGACGAGCACAAGACTATTATCAAGGATGTTGAATCTGAAATCAAGTCTGTGAATTCAAAATTATTCACATCGTCAACTGAAAAAGGTAAGTTGCAACTTCAACACAAGAATACTACTGACCAATTGAATAAGGTCAAAGAGTTGGAGATATCATACGAAGCCTACAAACTATACACAGCGGTTGTTGGTCGTGATGGTATTCCATATGAAGTTATCACCAAAACTTTGCCGGAAATTGAAAAGGAAGTCAATAATATTCTGAGTCAGATTGTGGAATTCACAGTGACTCTCGCAACCGATGGTAAAAATATCATGAGCAACATTGTTTATGATGATAAGCGTTGGCCGTTGGAAATGGCCAGTGGCATGGAAAAGTTTGTGAGCGGTTTGGCTATTCGTGTGGCGTTGATCAACATTAGTAATCTACCAAGGCCCAATATTATTTGCATAGATGAAGGATTTGGTTGTGCTGATAGTGATCATTTGGGTCAAATGGGTGCGTTATTTACTTATCTAAAACACCAATTTGATTTCATTTGGATAATTAGCCATTTGGATCAAATGCGAGATATGGTTGACATGCACTTGGAGATAAAAAAAGAAAATGGGTATAGCAAGATAGATTTTCGGTAAGAAAAAATACAAGTTGTTATAAATAGTTCACGGTTGCACTTATTTGGTAATATTTATAAAGTAAACATAACTATCCAAAGTTAGGGTTAACACTAAAAGGAATATAAACATATGCCAATACAAGAAGGTGGACGTTTTAGTCCAGAACAAAACATAGTCTCTGCCGGAGTTTTTACCCGCGAGATTGATCAATCAGGCCTCGCGCAAGGCGTAGCCAATATCGGTGGTGCTATCGT
>Ga0181348_1000710_pt1 | contig 14465 bp, 14 predicted proteins | sample Su13VDMM110DN_FD_130092 | JGI IMG/M metagenome (GOLD analysis project Ga0181348, IMG submission 130092) | Freshwater viral communities from Lake Michigan, USA - Su13.VD.MM110.D.N | ecosystem: Environmental > Aquatic > Freshwater > Lake | place: USA: Michigan | collected 2013-07-16
CTAGGCATAACATCATATCCGTATACAGAATGTCCAGCTTTGACAATTGCCTCGGCACATGGCATGCCCAATTTTCCGATCCCTATAACTCCTATTTTCATTACATTCTCTCTATGTGTTGATGTAACAATTTTGCAAATAAATCGTGTGCTTTTGCCCCGCGGTGGGCGCAGGGAGTAATCCATCGGCCCGGAGAGCCTTTACCGTAGTAACTATAAAAATAAGTATCGTCGTTTTCTTGCGCCATGCAATGTTTCGCCCAATTTACATGTCCATCCGGATAAAACATTTTGTCCCATGGCCACATGTCTACCAATGTCATGATGTCTTTATGTTTTTGGATATTATATTCTGAATTTGGGTAAGTTTTTTCATTTTCTATTTGTTTACCAGACTCATCCCGGGATATATCAGTTTTCAAACATCTGATAAATTTATCCCTGTTGTACCATTCTTGAAAAGCAGGCGTTACAATTAATTTAGCCTTCATGTATTTGCACCATAACAATAATTCTTGCATATGTGTTATCTGTTCCATTACCTGAAACCTAGTACTATATAAGGTTTCTAAATAGCCTACACTTAAATCCCGTTGATGCGGGGATGTGTTATTTGGCCATATACACTTCCAACGATTGTGATGATCGTTAACAGTACAACTAGTATCATTGATAAAATCAAATCGCTCGGCCCCAGATGGACAATAGATTACTATTATTTCTTCCATTTCGTGCCAATTTATGTCCGGATAAAAATATAAATCCTTTATAGCGGCACGATTACCACATCCCGCTCTTCCTAAATTTATAGGAGTGTATGACTTGTCGAAGTATTTATTAGCTAGTTGATATACAAAAGAATTATTTGTTTCATGAATGGAAAAATTAATTGTGTGTTTTCTGTCCCCTACATTTAAGCTAATGTCAGGGAATTTTTTAATCAATCTAGCCATATCTTCTTGGGATACATCCCACGTAACGGCTGGATATCCGGTTGTTAGTCCGGTCCAACTGAATTCATCGAAAATGCTTTGGTGCATTGCTCCCTGGCCCTGTACAAAAGAGCAACCCAATGAAATTATGGCTCGTTTTGTTCTTTTAAGACTGTGATTTATTTCTGCAATCATTGGTCTAATCACCATTTTTCACATCCTCATATATAAAATTAGTTCTACCGCACAATAATTGGTAATTGTATTCACAGATTGGAATTACATTTCGTAAAAATTCTTCTAATTCTTCTTTCTTTAAGTTAACTAGACGTTCTATTTCGTCTGCAATAGCCAACATTCTATCGTTGTCGTTAAGTACGCAATCATAGCTTTCATTTATCCATGGCGCGAATGTTTTATATCCTAACTGTTTTAGTACTACTAGACTATTAGGAACCGACACTATCACAAAGGGATGGCGCATCAATATGGATTTAAAGGTTTTTTCTGTGATAAACCTGGAATTATTAAATTCATTAGTGTAGAATGTTGTTTCAGATATAACACTAAAATAACTATCATAATAAAACTTATCTATGGATGCTTCAATCACAGCACGATTAGTATGCAATTCAGATGTGTCAAGATACATCCATGGCATATTTTTAATGTCCTGGCTGTCACGAAAAGCTTCTATTAATTTTGGTGTGGCGGCCATCATGCTTTCCAATAGTAACCACACCTCATCCCATGTGGTATGAACCTCGCATGGACCAAAACTAACATGACCTTTGTCGAGAAGCTTCCTGTGGTATAGAAGCATAGTTAATATTGGACGATGGATTCTCCACCTTCTGTTCAGATTTAAATATTTTTTTGGATATTCTTTTATTTCTAATGGTTTTGAATTTACCACACCAGCGTGGTTAGCTACGTGCCATTCTAATGCTGAAAAATAAAAGATTCTCATAGGGTCGGAGTTATGCCGTACTGCTGCTTTACGGTTATAATCGTCAGCGTCATACATGTTATTAATGAAAATTACTTGTGAGGGCGGAATGTTGTGAGCGAGAATTACGTTAATGTATATTGAATCGATTGTATCTAAGAACGGCTCAAATGACAAGTCCAATACAATGTATGCCTCCTTAGCTAGCACTTTTTGATAATGTTCTGCGATCATCAAATCCTTGATGTTAAAATACAGAAAACATCTCGGTGTTGAGAATGAGCAGTACCATATGTCATTATTATCAATGAATTTTTTTAAGCCCACTAATCCAGATGATGGTCCCATGATACCATCTATATAAGTGATAGTCGGAGTATCATACGTGTGCAGTAGGGGATAATGTCTATTTAATAAACTCATATTTTGTTTATCCAGGCTTTACCAAAGTTTCTTCTGCGACTAAAATAGATATTTTCCAAGAAACGTTCAATGGTGATATCTTTATCCTCAAAGAAGGTAAACTCATACTTTACGGGAGTGTTAAGTTCTGTTCCCTCTTGTAGATATCCCAAAAAATCATAATCAAACGGCATCACCATTGGATATTCTGAAATTCTATCATAGTTAATGACGAAGTGCTTTTGGAACGTCAATATCTGATCAATCATTTTGGCATCGAAGTCGAATGTTTCTCTGACAAATTTAGAGATAAGATCAAATACATAATCATATTTGCGTTCTGCGTGAATGTTTAATGTAGCTCTGTGTACAATGTTCCATCCATGGACTTCGATATTACTAATGTTCGGATGACGAATTTTACCGTCAGTCATCCAATTTCGGTAATACTGTCTAAGTTCGGTTGATTCTTTAATAAACCATGGATCTGATTGCAAGTAATCAAAAAACTTAGTATAGAATTCTTCATAATCTATGCCGTGTGTTTTATGTAGTAATCTGCTGATATACGTTGTTAATCCATTAACGTGGAAGGTGTTGATGTACCAAGAGAATAATTGACTATCAAGCATGTCCTCAAACGGCATGTCTTTGGTTGAGGTAACTACTTCAACTGCTTCCTGTAGTTCATCGTAGTTATAGCTTCCACTCATGTAATCGTACACTGGAACGCTCTTGATTTCGTACAATCTTTTTTGCAAGAGATTCATTTCGGCATTCTCTAGCATTTGTGCTTGCAACACAGTAATACCAATATGATTTCCGGCGCGGAATAGTTTCCAGAACCCTTCTCTCCATGTTTTTTTAGTTTCACCAGGCAAGCCCAGGATTATTTCTGTATATACAGGAACGTTATTCTTGTCACACAATGTAAAGATGTCTCCTATCTTATGTTGATCTAGATTTTTACGCTTGATGTTCTCTAGTACATCTAAATCCATGCTTTGGACACTCACCGTGAGTCCTTGATTAAATTTAGGGCTTTTGATTAGCTTAAATACAATGTCAAAGACCTCAGGCTTTTGGTTCTTAGCCCAGGCTACACTGAATGTGTAGGGGTGACCGTACTTCGCTTGTACTTCTAGTAGCTTATCCGCAATTGCATCATCACGTTCTACGAACATACCAAAGTTTGCATCAGTGATACTAACGAATCCGCACTTGTTTTTTCCTATCCATTCTAATTCATCAAAAACTCGTTGTAGATCAAACTTTTTAACCTTGTTGTATGTGAGACTTCCCCAATCACAAAATGTACATGCATATGGACAGCCCCGGTTTGTTTCAAGGGTTGCATTCCATTCTACTCCTTGTGTCTCTGCAAGTAATTTATCAAATACCCCAGTCAAGTACGGACTAGGAACATCTTCCAGTGATGAAATTCTTTGTGATTCTCCTGTATCGATTGCTTCTAAGTTCCTATTTAATAATAGTCCGGGCACATCGTCTAATGGCACATTGTCAGCTAATCTTTCTAGCAGATTTTTAAATGTGATCTCACCTTCGCCCTTAACCACAATATCGATAAAGGGATACCTGACGAAAATATCCTTTTTTGTTATTGGCATTTCCGGGCCACCGAATATCACAATCCCATTGGGATTTTGCTCTTTGTATCTCTTTGCTAAAGCATAATTATAATTTTTATTCCACACATATGCACTGAATGCAGCTATATGGCTTTGTTTAATAGAATCCAACGTAGAGTCTATATTGCCGCGCAGCCAAATTAATTGGTCTAGTTCGAATGCCTCTTTTATTTTAGGAAATGTTTGTACATAACTCCATAGCACGCCTACACTATATGGAAGATAGTGTGCATTGAACTCTTTTGGGCCCTGTTGAAAATTGGGTTGAATCAGACTTACTTTTTTACGCGACATAGTATAATAACTTTTTCAAGTCTCCTGTAAAATAACATCTTTCTGACGAATACTTCGCTACTCTATTGTAATTATGTCGCAATATTGGTATCATTTCGGAAAGCATTTTTTCCCATTTTGCATTCGGGATATTTACTAAACGTTTTACTTCCATAGTTAACATAGTCATTCTAGTTAATAGATCAGGCTCTTCATCATACGCTTCATCAAACCATTTGTCAAATGTCATGAAGCCCATATCTTTCAAATGACGTAATGTATATGGTCTACCCAACAATAAAAAGGGATGTTGCGCCAGCATCGTCTTGAATTCTTTTTCAGTTACGGCGCGTGAGCGGTCTTGAGTATCTGATGCAATTGTTGCTGATACAAGACTGAAATAACTATTTACATAATAATCCATCGACAGTGAATTATACATGCTCAGGTCCGACTTCAACTCCGTCGTATCTATTAACAATGGTAAGTTGTTTTTTATCTTTGAGAACCCATCGACAATGCGCGGATCTTTATTCAGTGCCGTCAGATCGATCCGGGCATCACGTGGATGTCCTAGGCTCACATATCCCTGTTCTAATAAATCATAATGTGACAATAATGAAGTCATTTCTATTCTATGTATATGTGGTTGTCTGTTTAGAAATAAATATTTCTTTGGTTTATTAACAACCGTTATGTCATTCCTCTTAAAAAAATCTAATTTAGTTTTAGTTTGATGGAACACACAAGCAAGATGCGGAGAAAATATAGTGGTGATGCGCCGGTCAATTGGAATATTGCACTCTTTTATTACCTCATTATGTAGTGATTCTAGGTCAGCTCCGTGACACATGTAAATTATTTTTTTAGGATCAATCGAGGAATCTTTTAATTTCTCATACAGTGATATTAAAAATTTATACGTATGAGATTCCCATTCGTGGTTAAGCAACAGATATGCTGATCCATTAAGCAGATCGTCTCGGATGCTATCGTTAAATACAGCGATTATATCTCCTTTGAAGTCATACCATGTCCATCCCTGTACCGCAACGTCTAATATCCATGGTTTGTTTTTATTCAAATCTTCATACGGAAGAATATTTATATCAACATCTATTTCACCTAAATGTCTAACTATAAAATTATACCATAATGGCTTACTATCGATTGTGGAATATTGATTAGTCGAAAATAATCCGGTGCTATCAGGGGTCAAGTAAGAATTTAGAATTTGTAGTTCCATTATTTCGTCACATAGTATATTAAATTTTTCAGATCACTGTTAAAGAAACAGTGTTCAGTGGTGTAGTTAACTAGTCTATTATAATTATGCTCCATTACCGGAATCATTTCAAGTATCATACTATCCCATTTATCAGTTGATATAGCAGCAAGTCTCTTAACTTCATTAACTATTTTTGTTAATCTAGTCCAGTCATCACGTTCAGTATCATAGCTTTCATCAAACCAAGGAGAGAAGGTTAGAAATCCCATATTCCTTAGGTGCTGCAATACACCTGGCAAATTATATATGACAAAGGGGTGTTTGGCTAGAATCGGTTTAATTTCCTTCTCGGTAAATCCCACTGAGCTTTCTCTATCAGAAAACCCAAATGTGCTACAAACTAAACTAAAATAGCTGTCTTGATAGAAATGGTTCGGTAATGAATTTAATTGAAATAAATTGACAGACAGGTCTACCGGATCTATTTGTAGCGGTAATCTATCTCTGATTTTATTCAATCCCGATAACACTATGTCTTTATTGTTTTTATTGTCTGGTATAGGCATACCATTTATGTTCCATTCAGTTGATTGCAGTTGATCAGGGGTGAGTCCCAAACTCACATATCCATGTTGCAGAAGATCGTTTTCTGCTAATAACGACACCAATGCAACCCGATGTGAGTGTGCCATTCTATTCAACGATAGGAATTTTTTCCCCTTTTTAGTAACGTACGGGGAGTCAAACAGTTTAGCCTGCCCGGAATAAAAGCGTTTGTATACATGATGCGCGAACATAATAGTAATTTTTTTATCATCTCCTATTCCGCGTTCAGTTACAAACTCGTCATATTTTTCATGTGCATCTGCTGCTGCAACCATGTATATGATTTTATTATGCGGAATGCTAGGAAATGCGCCTAATACATCATACAGTAACTTAAAAAATATTTTAGTAAACGATTCACATTGGTGGTTCAGAATCAAGTAAGCATTCCCTACTGCAAGTTCATTGATAATTTGTTCTCCCAGTGATGCGAAAGCATCAACATTAGGATTCCAATTATACATTAGAACATCAACATTTATGATCCATTTTTGACTTTTATCAATTCTGCTCAAAGGTAGAACATCTATATCTATTCCAATTTCACTGAAATGCGGTTCAATAAACTTAACCCAATATGGTTCATTTTTGTTATCAACTGCGGTTAAATTAAACATTGTCCCACTAATGACAGTTGACGATATATCTAATATTTGCAATGATTTATTAATCTGGTTCTCCTAATCTTCGTATTTTATCGTTCACTAGGTATTCCCCGCTGTACTTGCTATCATATATCAATTCAGTAAAATGAGAAACCATATCCAATGTTTCCCGTGAATAGCAAATATCAGGAAACAAACGTGTCAAATATGATAAATGTTCGACTGGAATTGGATGGTTGTCTTGAATTTGTTCGGTGCGCCAGGTTACACTATATGTGGGCCTTGGTTTATTGTTATTCCAGTTTCCATTAAAAACTAAATCAAGCACACTGGGATGTAGTTCCGCAATCACCGGGCGATAGAAATCCAAAAGATAATCAACGTTATCCATTAATTGATCGTCGCTGCGACTGCTATTAAATGGTACGATAGACATAAGTTCGTAGTCACATTCAATGCTATCCAGTGCTAATTTGCATCCGTGGACTAAATTCAAATCACGCATCAGGTATCCATGATCGCATAGATATTTTTTAAGAAATTCCTCATCATATTCAGTTTGAAAATATAAATTACCCGGAGTAATCCAACCACCGCGGTCTTTGACAAATCTGTCCTCTCTAGTGACGTTAGAAAACATAATCATCACTAAATCATTTTTATCAATTTTATGACGAATAATTGCTTCTATCAGAGATTGGTATATGAAGAAATTACCGGCTGCGCAGCGACCGTAATTGTATGACTCTTTTACTTCAGCGGAAATTATGTCGGCCCAGGTTGGCCACATGTATTTTGTAAAGCTACATCCAAATGCAAAAAATCTATTATATTTTGTTAAGTCCACATCATATTTATCAGAAATATAGATGTGGTAAAAGGTATTTGCTACTACGCTTTTGGATATATGTACCACTGTTGTAATTCAGGGTGCTTGGGTGCTTCCCATTCGCCGGCGCGACATTTATCAATAACTGATTCTGGTGCGCCCGCTTCTGTTAGTTCCTCATAGCTACTAAGACGAGGACCCTTTGTGCGTGGCTGCTGACCGCATGCCTGAGGCCATTCTGTCCACCAACTATCCGGATGTGTAACCTTTTCAGAATAATTCACATCCCTGGTAGGAATACGCTTATAGATGGTCTTCCCGCACTCCGGAGTTAAAAACAATGTCTCTTTTCCTCCGCCCCAAACCATAGCCATATCGTTGCCTTCCATTAATATTTGCATACGTTGCATATGATCGAGGTATCTACCATCGGGGCCGAACCCATTTGGACTTAATTCAATCCATCCGTAAATTGGATGCTGTCTTTGTCTTTCACCGTCGGGTTGATAATAACCCAACGTCTCTCCGTAATTCTCGCTTATCCAATGCTTCTCTTCAATCCACTCGCTTCCCGGATCGATAGCAGTGGTCACGTCCTTGTAAATTTTAGTGTATGGTAGTGTTCCGCCCTCATGGGCAATATATTCTAAGTCATCCCCTATTTTACAAAATAATTTGTAGTTAGGTACATCAAACGTCCAATTCAATACCAAGTGCGGCTTATCCATAATTTTCTCCAAGTTTACATTGTCTTTCGAGACCAAGTTTCCGGTGTATATTGATTAATAATTTCTAGCGGATAACTATCATAATCAAATGGCTTTGAACCTCTTTGTTTAATGTAATGTATAGTTTTATTTAGTCCATCTAAGAATGACATGGACGTTTTGTACCCTAATAAAGCCCGGGCTTTCGTAGAATCGCATATTGCATTTTTAACTTCGCGTGGTCTGTCAGGTGTATAGATCGGGGAACCGTCGAATTTTAACGCAGTAATTACTGATTCAGCCAATGTCTTGATGGTTATGAATTCTTCGTCTGGTCCAATGTTCACTAATTCACTAGTGATATCAGGATCCAATGTTAATTTTTCTAAGCAATATAAGCAATCATCAATGAAACTGAAGCATCTCACTTGACTTCCGTCGCCGTATATTATAGGGGCATTTCCTTGCAACACCCTATTAATCATGATGCTCATTACGTTTCTATATGGGTCATCATATCGCTGTCTAGGACCAACGATGTTATGAGGGACAGCTATGTTCCATTCCATATCATTCATGGGTGCTAATATTTTCAAAATATCTTCTACTGCTACCTTAGCTATACCGTACGGATCTACTGGAGAAGGTCGTTGGGTTTCCTTAAAGGGATATTCCCCATTTCCGTATCTAGCCATGCTTGAACAAAAAACAAAACGTTTTACTTTGTTCTGTATTGCAGCCGAAATTGTTGCTACGCCCGCTTCGAATATATTTCTTGTAATAAAACTGGGGCTGAATATGCTTAGTCCCTCATGCGCTGTTGCTGCTGCATGGATAACGACATCGACACCGTTAAGAAGCCTGGTCATTTCGGTTATGTTGCAACAATCTACTTCATAGAATGTTACGTTAGCAGGTACATTATCTATATATCCACATACGAGAGTATCGTTGCCGGAAACCTCATGCCCCAAGGAAAGCATTCTGTCTGCTAAGTGGCTCCCTAAAAATCCGGCGACGCCCGTGATAAAAATCTTCATATTATGTTGCGTTTTGTGAGTTCATCAAACATGTATCCAGCTACTACTTTACAGCCCTCGACGCTCCAATGAAAACAAGGAGTAACATATTTGGATGGCACATCTAATTTTTGATAGTACGCATGTGCGTCAGTTTGTGTTAGCCGGTTGGTAAGTCCCTCGAGGTTACGAACCATATCCATAAATGTTTTACCGCTAGCAGGTGGAATATAGGCATCCCAATCGATCATAGTATGATACTGAGACCTGTCCTCGAGGTTAATTAATATTTGTTCTTTGTTGATGAATTGATCGAACGCACTAGCAAATACAAACTTATAATTATTTGCCTTACAAAATGAGTGAGCATCTGCTACGTTAAAAAGAAACTCTAGGGCATCATTTCGTTGCGTCCAGATTTGTTTCAGATATTCTGTATCAATAGCTGATATTGAGCCTCGATTAGTTGCGGCCGGAAAAATAGTCTGCCATTTTTGATGTCCTTCAGGGCCGGCAGTTGCATCGCTTTGCTTTAAAAAATCAAAACGTTCTATTCCCGTTGCCATTAAAATTACAACAACATTGCCCAAATTAGCCGGCAATGGGTTTAGATAAAGTTCTTTAACTGCGGCGCGGTTGCCTGCACCATTAACTCCCAAATTGAATACCTTATAATCAGGCAAATGATTGTTTCGTAATTGAACAATCCAATTATTTTTTCCCTGTTCCTCTACGAAAAATTGCCCTGCTATATTGTATAACGAGGCCGGCGGGGTCATTGATTTCCATGTTTCTAAACTATATGCACCAATGCCCTGAGTAAAACTATCCCCTAACCCTATGATAACGTTATCACCCGGATTAATTATATCGCAATGTGATTTATACATTTTTACCCTTAAAATAATCAAAATAATGCTTACAAATCAAATCATGTTCTCTTGATTTTGTTCCCCCTATTTCAATAAACAATTTGTGATTGTGTTCCAAAATTTCCCTCATTGAGGCATACCATTTAGGCTTATCCTCAATATTCTGAATCTGTTTAATCACATTTAATATCTCTGAAAATCTACGAGTATCATTCAATTCATCGTATGTTTCATCTATAAATGGATGGAATGTTCTATATCCTAACTTTCGTAAATACTTTAACGTGTGTTTTGCCCCAAGAACTATAAATGGTTGCATAGCGGCGATCGGTTTAAATGTTTTTTCGCTGATAAAAACAGATGACTCAAAATCAAAGTATGAAGATTCAGTGACAATAGATATCCAGCTGTTTTTATACAAATCATCTAGTATTCTCTCTACGTAATTATAGTAATGTTCGATTGGTTTATTGAAATTATAATTAGCCAACACAGGAGTAGGATGAGTGTGTAGCTTAGATATAATATCCAATGGAAGGTTGTTGTCGATTAAAAATTTAGTATTTGTCAAATCGAAATATGGTTTCCAACTATCTGTATGCGCCATGCTTACGTTTCCGGATTTCAATAATCCTGAATTTAACAGGTGGAGGAAAAATATAATTCTAGAAATTCTGGGGCGCATATTTAAACAATCATACAAATAAAGTGACTCTTTGTTCTCGGTTTTATATTGCAATATGTTATCAAATTTTGGATTAATTTTCATTAAATCGTAATGCTTTTTAACATACATCGATAATGAGGTAGAGGCAATTACTTTCATTTGAGAAGATGGTGTATTTTTCTCACACCAATTTTGGTATGTATCCTCAGATGATTGGTCTCCCGTCAAATAGATAATAGCGGAAGGGTTAATTTTGTACTCAGTACATTTAGCATGGAACCACCCCCATAGTCTAGTGTTTGAATATCCTTCTACACTTTGATCCAATAGTAAAATAGCGGTGTTTTTTTGCAAGCTAGTTAAAAACGTTGGGTTCAACATTTCGAATATAGACTTTTTATTGGCAACTTTGTTCCCGGTGTGATCATAATCAACCCAATCATATGGATTGTACTGAACCGCTGCCGGAATAATATGTGGCCTATCATCCACGCCGGTACGCATTACTTCTATTCCCCAATAATGCCAAAAAAGTTCATCCGGAGTTACGTTGTTTTCAAGTAATATTTCATTATGCCATAGCATACTATCAATTACTTGTGAGTGCCTAAATCCCAACTGAGAGTCCATTAACTGGTTTCCAAAGTTGTCTATACCGCCATGGAAACTGGTAGTTCCGGTTATTTCATCAACAATCGATGGTGACTCATATCTTAAAATTATTTTACTAAGCGGCAATTTTTGCCTCCATTTGGCATTTATGCCAAAATCCTGCCATTTCAGGAAACGTTTTTAGAAAATTGCAATCTCGTCTATAATCATACTCAGTGAACCAATTAAAGAAATCCTTACGTCCTTCTGTAATTCGTTCATCAGTATAATGTTCTGTAGCAAAATAGTCTCTAACACGCCGAAATCTTTCATACTCTAAATCACTAAATTTAATAGGATCATTATCATCTTGATTATCCTGTATGAATTGTAATATCTTATCAAAGTATGGTAAGAATTCTTCCTTGGGTAAAATATGCATATCGTATTGTAATGGCTCTTTTAAGTATGGAGTATCAAATCTAATTTTTCTCTCAGACGTTCCATCTAAAAATAAGTGATTATATTTAGCTCTCCATTCAAGTACTTTTTCAAGAAACTGTGTAAAACTCGTAACACTAAGAATATTGAAGGTACACATAAACGCAACAGGACTGCGTGTGTTGGTTACGTAAGTATCTAGATTTTTTTCCCAGATTTCTAAATCCAATCCAGTCCTAATGTACTCTGCTCGGGCGCCCCAGGTGTCCATGCTTGAAAATAATTTAAACCGTTTGATTTTCTTGTTTGCTAGCAAATCATTAACGTTATCAGTAAGCTTTACAACAAAAGCATTCTTTACTCCCAGATTACTGTTAAGGTTCAATTCTAAATTAGGTCGAGGATCATTGCGTAAATTATCGAATAGTCCCCATGTGCTTTTATGCATCAATGGTTCTCCGCCTGTCACACGTAAAATATTTAACGTTTTGCTCATTTCAGGCCACCATTCCCACCAGGCCTTTACATACGGATTATCCTCTTCTTGGAATGGTTTGAACCATTCAATATCTAATCTATGATTTTTTACAGTCTCATACGGACCAAACGATTTGATCTCATTTTGAAAACTTGAACTGCTCATCGGATGACAATATCCGCATTTAAAATTACATTCATTACTAAATGCAATCTCAATGTACTCCGGATTAATGTCATATTGCCACGTATGGTCAGTGATATCTTTTAATCTCTCAGGAGTATAGATAGACTGGTTGCGAATCATACGATCCGAAATATGCGTATCGCTTAGATTCTCTACGTTCCAGCAATATTTACAGCCAGAGGGTTTTTCTCCTACTAGCATTAGCGCACGTTCTTGTTTTTTAGTAGAAGTGTTATGTAATGCACTAGGATTTAGTTTTATCTCATCCAATGGAATGGAATGCGGGCGCGGATGGTAGCAGCTATGGGTTTGTCCGGTGTGCAGGTAAATGCTGGAATGGTGCCATTTAGCCAAACAAAAGGTAGGACTTACCTCGTTCATTATTGGAATGATGCGTTTAATTCTATCTACTTCTGACATTATTTTCCTAGTAAAATTATAAATAAGGGCGAGTCGCGGTATACAACTACCCACTCACTCTAACATTACGGAGCAATGCCAGTATGACTATTTACTCACGTAAAAATTATCGAAAATATATGAGTGTCATTATGGACCAATTCCAAAAGAATCACAGAAGCAAGTGTAAAAGTAAGTAATCTCTCACCATTTTTCTATTCGGCGGATAACTTCCATCTCTGTCACTAATGGACCGATATTAAATTTATCCGCTGTGTATTGGTGTTTGAAAAATTTACTTTGTTCTGGGTCAAATGTACAGGATGGTAAACCTAACTTTTCACTTAGTATCTTACCAAGCCAAATAATTTCATTTTCTGGATTTTTATTTCCGTGCTCTTTCCATAGATCAATATAATTATCGAACCACTGAACTTTGGTATGATCCCAGTCTGTCAGCAAAACCATATAGGTTCCTAGTCTAGCACCATATATGGCCCAAATTCCATTCTCGACATCAATACCGATATTGTGCCAAATTTTTAGGTTGTTTAAATTACGGGATGCGACCGTGACTTTAAAATCATCCACCGACGGTTTAGATCCTCGATCTAAGCACATCTTCACTCCCTCACGAAATCCTGCGCGCCATGCTTGAAACGGAGTGTGGTTGGGGTAAGTTGTGCTGTAACAATCATGCATCGACCAGTATAAACTATCTTTGCTATCTAAACAAAAGTCTGCAATGCGTGTTATGTCTCCTTCGTCTTGTGCTTCGTGGGTTTTCATATTAGCCACGTATGTCTTAGTCCACGAACTGATGCCACCGTTACCGTATCTAAGTCCATTGATAGCATTGATAGCTTTCCAACGAAATTGTGCAAGCTTAAAGTTTGAATCCTTATTCGTGAAGTCTAGTTGTTGATTGAAGAAGGATTCATCTGGCATGTTATCCCCGTCAATCAGAATAAATCTCTCGGTATCGCTGGCTTCTGCTGCTGCTTTGTGTGCGGCGTCGCTGCCCTTTACATTATCAACACGTTTTGCCCATGGCACCATGTTCTTAATTTAAAGCCAGAATTCCTCTTTAGCCGGCTCATCATAACTTAAAAATATAACATCCAAATCTGCAATATCTATTATATTATTTAAGCTCATACATTACTAGTTTCCATTGTTGTTTCATTCCGGAATATTCATCATTTACTACAATGCTCACATCCTCTGCTGTACAGATTTTACCATCCGAATCCAAGCTTGGCATCAATTTAAATACGACTGAACTAGCTTTAACAGTCGATATTTTTCCATCGATAACTCTAACGTCCGGTCTTGCAACTGCGAACGCAAAGGCATCAATTACGATAAAGTCTCCTTCTAATTTTTCACAGGAATAGCACACAACTTTACCATTCTTGTCGTAGTATAGTCTAAACTCAGGTGGGATTATTTTAGGTGCTTCCCAGATTACTACTGTATCTAGATCATCAGACATAAAGGCTCCCGTATATTTTATCAGAAAAACCCTTGATATGATAGTGGAACGGATATAACTGCGGGACTGTTTGTACGCGGATATGGTCCGGAAGAATCTCATAAATGAATGTGTCTGTCCAGTTCTCTGTCGGATTGC
>Ga0181348_1000712_pt1 | contig 14458 bp, 16 predicted proteins | sample Su13VDMM110DN_FD_130092 | JGI IMG/M metagenome (GOLD analysis project Ga0181348, IMG submission 130092) | Freshwater viral communities from Lake Michigan, USA - Su13.VD.MM110.D.N | ecosystem: Environmental > Aquatic > Freshwater > Lake | place: USA: Michigan | collected 2013-07-16
GGCTTTCCGTTTCCTCGTCTTGCCTCAATAACCTCCATCTCTTCCGGACCTATAAAGCGTAATAGTTGTTGTGGTATAGGAATTCTATTCTCATACATATCGCCTATTAAACCTAACAAGTCGCCCATTCCCAAAGGGCGTATATTTCGAAGTTTATTTAACGTATTATTAATAACACTCATAACCCTAGGGTCTATATTTCTATTACGTCGTAAATAAGAATTTATAGCTTGTATTATTGCGTTTCCAATATCATTTTCAGGTCGTCTGTCGTCATCCATTTCTTTCTATATATATTACCAAAGATTTAAAATTTTACTAGGATTTCTAGTAAAATTCTAAGGCGGGATTTAGATTATTACAAGGGAATAATCTATTATAGTGATTTATATTATTAATATGTAATAATAACGTTATTATTACTCTGGAAAAATCTATTATGATATATAGATTATTACACGTAATAATCTAATCGTCCCTTAATTGTACCTTAATACCAAAATTTTTCTCTAAATCTTTTATTGCACTGACTAATGTTGGCTTATTCCACAGTATCCACCTAGACCAAAAGCCAGCCGTTCTAATACCGCTCTTGTCCCAGTCTTCATTTGGGTAGTGTCTGGCGATATACGAGTTCTTTCGCTTTACATCTTTATGAATTATATATTGTTGATATTTTGATGATCCAAAATCTATAGTCTTACCATCACTAAATTCTACTCTAAGTAATTTGTCTTTGTTTGGCGATACTCTCAAAACTACACGTTCCATTTATTATAGCTAATATTATAATTTATAAATAGTTAGTTAATTTTTGTTAGATGTTGGATAGGTATGAATATATGTTTGGCTACGTGGTCGGTATAATCACTTCTACTATTTCTAACATAATCATTTACCTCGAATGTATCGAATAATTCTTTGCTATATTCAACAAAGTATAGACCATCTGTAAATCGAAATAAAAATATATTCTTATCTCCAGTTAGTTTTCCTAAAGGTAATAGAGTTGTAGGAAATTGCGAATATCTATTTGTTCTAGTCTTTAACTCATACTTATATTCACTATCTTCAAAATCATATCTAGTATATCTTCCCACACTAGCCTTAATATCTCTATTAAAATATTTAATAATAATCGGCAATACCTCGTCTTCACTTTTCTTACCGGCCTCGTATTCTTGCTTATATGTTTTCATTCTACTATAGGATAATATATTTATTTTCCGTAATAAACGCATTTTTTAAATAAAATGATTAAAGGATTTTCCTTGGGTTTTGTGAAAATATTATATAGTCTATTCTTGTTTATTAAAGTTTTTACGACATACGGGACAAGTCCACTTATTTCCTTCTGTAGCATCCTTAAGGCTGTCGAAGCAACTTTCACACATAAAGTGACCGCAACTAGTAATTTGTAGCGTTTCGATAAAGTCTAAACATACACAACAATCCCATTTGTGTTTTAGTTTGTCGGCCATTTCTTTTAGTTGCGTCTTAATATGTGTCGGGATATTATCTTCCTTGACAATAATTTCTAACTTTTCATATTCATCTTTGTCGTCGCCGAAATGGCTATTTACTTCCTCGTAGTATTTAGCCCAAGCATAAGACGTCTTGCGGTTGGCGTAGATTAGCTTTTGCTTGATAGTTGCGAGTTGAGCTGATGACATTCTGTGGGTTTGTCGGTGTATTTGACAAAAAAATAACCACAATCAATTTTATTTTATTACGTATTACAGTAATACTAAACATAATTTACTAAGTCGCTCACTATATTGTCGTAAGTACGGCCTGTAGCCTTTTTAAGGGCTTTCATCATATCAATAAAATCTACTAGAGACATTCGTTTTGTTTTAATTGTATTCCATCTTAAACTACACCATCTTCCACAAGTTGATATTTTATTATCTTTTTTATCTTGAAAATTCACAGCGTTATAGATTAAGTCATAATCTGTATTTTCTAATAGATTGCTTAGTAGTGGTTTGCCTTCTCCTAATTTAGTTCTAATACCTATTGGAGTCCAGCTTAGGGGCTTATCTATAACACCACCATAACTATCAAAGTATTCTAGTGTATCGTCATATTTACTTAGTAATACCCAGTGGCCGTTATTGGGACTAGATTGGTATAATAAAATTACAAAATCTGGATTACTAGGTAATAATTCATCTATACTATTATAGTTTGCTAGCTCACTTACTAGTAATATTTTGGCGTCGGGAAAGTAAGAACGTATAGTATCGTCTCCCATAGGGCTATACTTAATAATATCAGCCTCTTCCTTGCTAATATTATTGTTATTTAGTTTATTATAATAATAGTTCATATATTCTATATACTATTGTTATATTTTTTATGTTCTAATAGAGGCTTTAGTCAATATTGATAACTTTATTTATAATTCTTGTAAGTTTTATATCCGGCTTACAATTCTTCTTACACATATTTAATTTAGCGTATTCGGGATATCTTTCTACAAGTTTATTAGAAGCCTCTAGAATTATCTCGTTTGTTCTATCACCTACGGTATTCATACCACCATTCTTACCCGAGTAACCTTTAGTATCGATACCAATATAATTAAATCTCATATTATTACCATCTTCTAGAAAATATTGAATACTCCTTAGATGGTCTTCTTTATCATTAATATCTACAAGTAATTTACGATTGTTAATTACGCCGTAGAGCCCACCGCAAACATATTGTAGCCCCAAAGTAATAGTAGGTTTCATAAAATATGAGTTATTTACCGGGTAGATACCCCAGAGCCTACAATCATTTTCTAGGAGTAATTCGAAAGCCCATTCTATAAACTCGCCCAAAATTGTGAGTTTAGAATCAAAACAATATATATCAGTTATATCATCATCAATCATCACTAGATTAGCCCCATCCTCAAAGTAGTTTGTAATAAAATTACGTATATTAGCCATACCTTTTTTACCTACTACAATATTTCTGTACCATTCCTTTCCTAATACTCTTACATATTCTTCTAGTTCTTCTAGATTCGCTACGAAAATATAAATCAAGTCTTTAGGTATATTGTATTCTATTAACATTCTTAGCGTCTTCTTCTTTAACGTTTCGGCCCTACGATACGACGGGATGCAAACTCTGTAGCTTTCCGTAAAATCACTCATTTACAATATAGTTAGATATTTAAAAATTATGATATTAATAATCTAATCAACTTTATTTTACTTATTGGCCTGTCTATCTTTTCTAGTAAGCCTATTAATTCTTCTAATTGTTCGCTATCCATATATTATACATCTTTTATATAATCACCCTGAGTTCTAATTGAATGGCCCATTTCTTTAGCGTCTTTCATACGTTCTTTAGTTTCATCACCATATTTATACGATAAATAGATATGTCTTAACATACTACTAGATATTTTACGGCCAAATACTTTATTAAGAATTCTAGTAATACTATTAGAATTGTCTAGTGTCTTTCCGTTGTAATAAACCAAGAGTGGTATTGTCTTTTTTCCGTCCTTAAGTGGATTAAACTTTATAAATTTAACTAATACATCTAGTAGAGATTGTGGTATATCTTGAATAGTTTCACCATATTCTTTAGCCGTCTTATATATATTAAAATGAAACTTCTTATTTTTTAGGTCTAAATAGTTATATGATTTATCACTACAATCACCACTAAAACACACCTTCATTTTAGTCCAATCTAGATTACGACGAGGTGGTATTAGAACATATAGAGACAATACTACATAATGTAATAATTTATTATATTGTTCTTCGGTTAAAACCTTCTTCTTAAAGAGCGGTCCACATTCTTTTTCTAGGTCTTTGTGAATATTCTCTACGGCTTCTTGGCTGATCCAGTTTTCATTTTGCGTTTTAGATTTAACATCTGTAGGAACCTCTTTAATTTTTGTAACAATATCAGTCATATGTTTATAGTATGTATTCGCCAATTTCCTGTACTTATCACCGAAAGAGTTAAGAACACTAACAATAGTTATAAAATATTGTCTTTTTGTATTATCTTTTAGGTCTTTTATTTTATTTATAATATCTTCTGGTTTCTTTAAGAAGTTAAAATTACTAAACTCACTAGTAGGACTTAATTTTTGAAGATTTCGTATATATAGTTTAATAGACGAATCAGCCAATCCCTTCTTTTGTAGATTATCAACGATAGTTTCTATAAATTTTACTTTTGCACTCATCTTATATTATATATTTAGATTTTTATATAGAATAATCTAAATCATTTTTAAACTATCTATAAATTTACTAAGTAGTTTATGGGTAGCGGATCTGCTGTGGACCCTTCTATTTACAATTTTAAAGTTTCTATTACATATTTGACAGTATTCTAGCGGACTCTTACTATTGTATTCCCTCATATACTCTCGTTGATATTCCTTATTATTAGTCGGCATCTCTAACTATTGATTAGATTTTTTATGAAAATTATTAACTCATTTTTATCGGTTATGTTAATATACTTCTTTTTTAGACGTGTTCTATTATACATACCATTTAGACTTTCTTTTAGTTCTTCTAGTGTGTAATCTTCAAGAGTATTCATTTGTAGTACAATACATTTTTTAAAAAATATTTTAACGCAAGATTAAAATCTCCCAGTATAATATAAAGATGTCAAATACTATTATTTTTGGAAGAACACCAACTAATTCTCACTTCGCTATTAGAACAGACGACCAAGGTTATTTAGAAACTAGAACAGTTAGCGAAACACCCGTAGCCTCTATTGTATATGACTTAGAACTTCTTAGCAGTCAGCTATACGCCGACAGTCAGAATTTTAGTGTTGGACCTGATCCATATGGTCGTAACGGCTGGTATGGTGTAAATACAGCTACTACCGGTGGTTCTAATTGTTATTGGTATTCAAACAGCACAGTCCCACAAAACCCTATGACAAAAGCCGAAATAGAATGTGCCTATAATATTATAGCCCTAGATAGAGTTGAGCCCAATATTGTTTTACCATTTGTAAAATTCTACTCCGCCCCTACAGGTATAAACGACCAGCTTCCGGGATTCGCTCACTCGATTTGGACTTACACCATACCTTCAACTGCTAGACTTAACGCTGGTGAAACAGTTATGTTAGTTGCTGGTTTGTCAAACAAAATTACAAATATTAGACCCGAAGTTAGACGTGTTGTTCTAGAACTTACGGGGGAAGCTGGCGAATGTGGGGAAAATGAATTAATCGACTATATTTCTCTAAATACTGACAGCGGAGTAAAACCAGAAATAGGTAGTATTCAATATTTACTACAAAATGCCGGTTTCTTCTATACCGTAACCGGAAAGGCGACAGATTACGTATTTAGTAATTCTATTGATAGAAAGATTAAAGATGTTTTATTAGCTGGTAATGGTGGTGGTATTGATGTTAATATTGTCGGCGGTGGTGGCTCGGGCGGCGGCCTAGTTCAAGTACAGGGGTATGGTGGAAGCGGGTGGGTTGATATTACTTCTACTGGTGGTGCTCTAAATATTAACGGTAATGTTACTGTTAGCGGAAATGTTAATGTTGATAACTTTCCTACTTCTTTTCAAGTATCTTCTTTGCCTTCTGTTGAAATCAATAATTTTCCTACATCAACTGAAATATCTAACTTCCCTACATCTTTTGAAGTATCTAATCAAGTTAGTGTTTATGATAGTAATTCAGAAGCTATAAATCAAAAATTAACTTTAGCTGCCGCACCAAATAATGATTGTATTAAAGTTTTTCAAGCTAATAATCCAACAACTATAGAAGTGTCTAACTTCCCTACATCTTTTGAAGTATCTAACTTCCCTACATCTTTTGAAGTATCTAACTTCCCTACATCTTTTGAAGTATCTAACTTCCCTGCATCTTTTGAAGTTTCTTCTTTACCTTCTGTTGAAATCAATAATTTTCCTACATCAACTGAAATATCTAATTTTCCTACATCAACCGAAATATCTAACTTCCCTACATCTTTTGAAGTATCTAACTTCCCTACATCTTTTGAAGTATCTAATACAGTTAATGTTTATGATAGTAATTCAGAAGCTATAAATCAAAAATTAAATTTAGCTGCTGCACCAAATAATGATTGTATTAAAGTTTTTCAAGCTAATAATCCAACAACTATAGAAGTGTCTAACTTCCCTACATCTTTTGAAGTGTCTTCTTTGCCTTCTGTTGAAATCAATAATTTTCCTACATCTTTTGAAGTATCTAACTTCCCTACATCTTTTGAAGTGTCTAACTTCCCTACATCTTTTGAAGTATCTTCTTTGCCTTCTGTTGAAATCAATAATTTTCCTACATCTTTTGAAATATCTAACTTCCCCACATCAACTGAAATATCTAACTTCCCTACATCTTTTGAAGTATCTAATCAAGTTAGTGTTTATGATACTAATTCAGAAGCTATAAATCAAAAATTAACTTTAGCTGCCGCACCAAATAATGATTGTATTAAAGTTTTTCAAGCTAATAATCCAACATCTATACAAGTCAATACCATTTCTGGTTTTACCTTAGATACAACAACACAATCAACTAATACTAAATTAGATACTATCCATACAGATTTAGATGGTTTAACTTATGATGGAAGTTCTAACTTAAATGTTAATGTAGCAGCAGGTTCTTTAACAGTAGATAGTGTTAAAATTAAGGCTACAAATGGTGATAGTATTACTGCTACAACAGGTTCTATAAATAGTAATATTACTAATACTAGTTTAGATACTCACTGTTATGCATCATCAGATGGGACAAACTGGCACCATTTGAAAAGCACAAATACGGGAAATTTAATAACTGAAAGTAAAACACACGACGGATCTAATGTCCCTATAACAAGCACACTTAATGGGGCGAAACAAAGTTTAGATGTGAATGTGGCTAATACTGTAGCAGTCAATACTATTAGCGGTTTTGCTTTAGAAACTGGTGGAAATTTAGCCTCAATTAAAACTAATACAGATAGAATTAAAAGTGATACGACAAATCCTGATGCTATTCAAGTACAAGTTAAAAATAGTAGCATACCCGTTATAGGCACTTTTTGGCAAGAAACACAACCAGTATCGATAGCATCTAATGTTGGTATTAAGGATTCGGCTGGAAATTCTCTGACAAGCACATCTAACAATTTAGATGTTAATATGAAAGCATTTAATAGAACAGGTGCAACTACAAGTAATTTAACAACAGTTCAACCAGCCGGGGCAAGTAGTAGCGTAAAAGCATTAGAAACATATTCATATATGGTAGGTTTAAATAATACTTCTACTTTACCTTTACAAATCACTTCTACAACTGGAGATACCACACAAAGTTTAGATGTGGAAATTCAAAATGGTTCTACCACAAATTTTAATTCTGCTACTGGTATAAATGTTTATCAAATCTTACCAAAGATTAAACAATATACTATAGGGGGTTTTGACGAAACAAATTCAACATATAGATTATTTGGTTTAGCAACGCCAAATGGTATTAACACAACAACGACTAATTTCGGCTTAGCAAATGCTCGGGTTCATTATGGGGGAACCAGTGGTGGAACTAATAGAGATGCTTATATAGATTATGTTGATCCCGAGGGTGAATTAGTAGAGAATTCGGGTCCATATACTTTTAATAATTCAGCTTATGCTATATTACCTAGTATGATTGCCCCTATTAAGTTTAGATTAACAACAAATTTAGCAGCAGGTCAGGCTGTTTATATCTCAACAACCTCAAACTCATCTGTTACTGCTGTTGCCGGTCAGGACCAGAATCAATATTGTATAGGAACATTTACGGTTCCAAATGATTATATAGGATATATTAGTCATTTAACCTCTAACGTTGCCGCAGCTACAAATATTCAAATTGTAAAATGGGATGTTAATGGTATAAGAAGCGTTGTCTATAGATTTAATAATACAGGAAACGCTGATTTGGCTGCTGGTTATGAAGGTGGTTTAGGAGGGATATTTTACGCAGGTGAGACCGTAGCCTTTTCAAATCAAACTGCTGTGGCTGGTAAGAGTTGTTTCGCAAATATGATATTAAAATCTATTTTATAATCTTAAGTAAATATATATAATGAGTTCTAAACAAGAAATTAAAGATTTATTTACTACGGAACTTAGAAACTGTTCTATTTACCAAGAAGTATTATTATTAAAACAAGCAATTTTGGCTGAAATAGCGGCTCCTAACGTAAATATGTTTATGTCTTATAACTTCACTAATAAACTAACAGATGATGAAGTTTCTACTTTCAAAATGTGTTTTCTATTAGAATTCGGATGGATAGAGCAAAATGTCAGTACGTATTGTGTTTCTATTGATATGTCAAAATTTTTACAATAATTTAATCTTCTCATAATATAAATGTATATTATTAGAAAATTACCTAATCAAGAATTATATAGAGTAAGAAACGCTATTACCAAAAAGAAGTACGGGGATACTAAAGACCCTAGGAAATTTATACAAGCAATAGAGATAAACAAAAGATTAAAATAATAATCTTACGAATATATAAATGGACGTCTTAGAAAATCGCTACCCCTCTAAAGAAATAGCCCACGCCGTCAGGCTACTTAGATTTGGTAATCAATACCCTAAACTAGTTGGAACGGGGGCTTTAGCCTCGCAACTATACCCAGCCGATTACGACCTTATGGTTAAATTAGGTAAGTCTTCGGGTGATCCCGAAAGTATATATGAAGAATTTAAAAGAATTCTAAAAGATATTCAGTCCACCGAAAATCTATTTTTTATCGAATTTAAATTTCAGTATATGGACGGCGATAAATACAAAATCTATAGTGTCGCAGATTTTACTAAGAATAATTTTATTAAAAGATTTCACGACGTCGAATACTGTAAAATCGATATGATTATCAATATCGAAGGTCATTTTAAAGAAATGTCGTGTAATTATATCTTTGGTAATACTCCCGCCGATTTAACTAAACTACTCTTAAAAGATGCAGAACACTACTACGAGTCCGGAAACTACTACAAAGCCCTCAAACGTATTCTAGTGGCTACTAAATACAAAAGACCAGTTAATAGAAAGCTTATTGTCGCTATTACTGAACTATTTAATAGTGCAGTAGGTGATTTATATCTCGTAAAGAACGAAATAGACGCCTGTATTATCTTCCTAGATAAGTATTCGTCTAAATTAGACCAAAAAGCCGTAAAGGCCTTTCTAAGTAATATTGGTATGCGAGATTTATCTGTAGATAAACTAAAAGACCTCAGTACAGCTTATGGTGACCTAATCAATAAGGAAGCCTTAAAGTTTTTTAACCAATATAAATTGTCGGCCGATAAACTACCACCATACAACAAGTTATAAATATATTAATTAGATTAAAATCTCTAATTAAGATATAGAAAGTATGAGTTTAAATATTGATAAAGAAGGTTTCCCACTAGCTTACGTAAAGGGGGGTGTGAATGACAAAATCAAAATTTATATTAGTAATAAACCTATTACTGAGAAAGACAATAAATTAAAGAAAGAATTTAAGTCAATCGCTATTACCGACGGTATATTTCAGCAACTACCAGATACAGACAATAAAGATAATCCTAGAGATGTTGGTGTTTGTATAGGTAAATCTGGATCTGGTAAATCCTATTATGTTTTAAATTATTGTAAGGAATATAAGAAAAAATACAAGAACAACCCTATTTATATGTTTAGTCATCTAACAGAAGATAAAACCCTAGATGGCTTAGACCTAAAACGAGTTGTTTTAGACGAAGATTTAATTAGTGATCCATATGATGTTACAGATTTCGAAAATAGTTTAGTATTATTTGACGACTGTGATGTTATTAGCGACAAAAAGATTAAGGATGCAGTCTATAATATTATGAACCAAATATTAGAGACAGGCCGACACCTTAAAGTTTCTTGTATTGTTACTAACCACTTAGCGACCGCTCCAAATCTTAAGCGTATTCTAAACGAATGTAAATGGTATTGCTATTTTCCTCAAGGTTCAACACGTTCCGTCCACTACGTCTTAGAAGCCTACCTAAATGTTGATAAACTTATGATTAAAAAGATTAGAGCTACTCATTCTAGATGGGCGACAATAACAAATGGCTATCCCCAAGCCTGTATTACAGAAAAGGCTATTTTTCTATTAAATGATGATGAGTAGTTAAAACCCTTGTTATATGTCATATTTATTATTATTATTTTCTTATATATATTAATTTTTATTTTATAAAATGGGGAATGATTTATTGAATTGGGGAATATGGGGAACCGTTTTTTACATATTTTTATTTTAAAACAGGCCACCGGGCCCGGAGAATTCCCGGAACTCTTTTAGCAAAAAAGTTGTAAAACTCGGTTCCCCATATTCCCCAATTCCCCAATTCATTCCCCAAATCATTCCCCATTTTTCGGTTAATTAATAATAAAATATTTATATATATATTTAATTATTAATATTTTTATAGTGTTTCAATATCACATTCTATATTTTCAGTAATTAAATCAAAACCTTTATAATACCAAGTACCTCCTATTTTTGATCTAATAAATTTGTTAAAAATCATCAACTTACTAAATTCAATAGAAGACATTTTATATGTTGAATGTTTACTTTCTAAAAAATGTTTATGAACTTCGCTACATAATATTTTTGATTTAGTATTTTGTGTAATACAAGATGTAATCCAAGGTTTTAACGGATTGTTCTCTTCGATATAATCTTCAATCTCTTGTTTTACTTCAATAGGTGTTTCTAATTTTGTAATATCATTATTATAGTATTTAACAGCATACTCTAATAAAAGTAATATGTATTCGTTAATAAAATCTTGTGATTCGAATTTAGTTTGTACTAAATAATCTCTTTGTTTTTCTAAATTATTGTTTGGATTTGGAGAATCAACGAAACTAAAAGGGTAATTAATAACTTTCAATCGGCGACCAATACCACCATCTAATTTAGATAATTTAGGGATATTATTCGCAAATAAATCAGTAGTAAAAGTAGGTTTGAATGTAATATTTGACTTATGTAAATCTCTGGCTGTTAAATCTTCGCTTCCGGTTAGTTTTTTAATCATTTCGGCATTTAATTTAGACATTCCAGAACCATCATCTGGTTCACTCACAGCTAAAAGCCGTCTTCCTTTACAATTTGCTAAAGTTGGATTTGCTCTTTCGCTAGATACAATAGAGGTTAAAAATGTGCTATCGGCTTGATAAAAATATTCACCGAGCGATTTACTATTTAAAATACTTAGCATACTTTTACCATTTCCACCCGTACCAGTATGAATAAAAATAGATTGTAATTTATCACTAAATAAAGATAATCCTCTAATTTTTAGAATATATTCTAAAATAGTATTATTAGAAAACATACTAGATATAATACTTAATAGTTCTTCTTTTATTTTAGGATCACTTTTTTTGGGATAATTATAACCACAAGTTTTAGTTATATAATCATTAGGTTGAATATGTCTAAATTCACCTATTTTAATATCAAAACATCCGTCGTTAAAAGCAAACAACGACATATTACAATCTGTGTACTTTTCGACGTTTTCAATTGTATATAGGGTTGTTAAAAATTCAATAGCTCCTTTTGTGAATGAGGCACTACCAATTAGTTTATAACATTTGTCTAATAGTTTTATTTTATCTTCGTATGACTTATCTGGAATAGTGTTCCCATTTGCGTCTTTAATAATTTTTGGTTTAATATTTAAATATTGTTCGTCTATAGCTTGTTTTATTGTTTTTGATATATTATTAAGCATACTACAGGGTGGTTTAGTTCCCTTTGGTTTTAAAATATTATAATCGTTGTACTCATACCATTCTTTACTTACTTCGCTTCTTAAATATTTTGTTGGTTCTAAAGCATAATAAAAGTGGGCTACATCATCTTGATTAAAATCTTTCAACATTTTCCAAAAATCAGTTTTTTGTAGTTGTAATTCTCTAAATAATTTTGGGTTATCTTTTTTAAGCCAATAATAAAGAGTTTCTAATTTATAACCGTCACTTGTAATTATGTTACTATCTAAACATTTTTGATTAATTTCATAATTATATTTTTCAGGACACTTTAATTTACTATATTTATGAAATAACTCGCTTGGTAATCCTTCATTCACAAAAATATAACTAATAATCTTCCAATCAGTATAACCAATCCAGTGATTAGCATCAATACCATCTAGAATTAATTCTAATACTTGTGAATCTGTTAATTTATCATCATTTTTAATTTCCTTGTTATCCATATTATCTACTAAAGGTTTTTTAATTTGTTCTTTCTTTTGTTTTTGTGGTTGTATCTTTTCAAAACTAGGCTGTAAATTCTCCCCGGGATAATCGTTTTTCATAGTATCAAAAATATATTCATAATCATCAAAAGAAATAGTAGGTATATTTGAAAGTGTAGAGTTTTTGTTTTCAAGAATTTGAACTCCATTTAGATAAAATGTATCAAAACCTTTACCTAAATACTTTCCAGTAAATCGTTTTTTAAAGTTTTCGTAATCTACTTCGTTAATATTAAAATAAAAATGACGTTTGTACGGTATATTATATTTTTCACCACGATTAGATTTAGTAATAGCTGTTTCTACATATAAATCCTTTTCATTTAGTAATTCTACAAATCTATCGTATGCTTCTTTTTCATCACAATCAACAACTATTATGTTAGGTTGTGATAAATTAATAAGAACACTTGTTTTAGAATTAGAACTAGAATCTAAAAGTTTTCTACACTTATCAGGTGCATATTGTGCTAGAGTTTTCCAATTTTTGGGGGGATAAAATTCACCCTTTTTGTTGTAACCATCTTCGTCTATTTCATTAGTATAGTTAATAACAACTGGAACAAATCGTAAATTGTTTGTTTCGGCAAAATCGATAATTGTCATTTGGCTCATTTTGCTTGTTCTATTATAGCGTGAGATTTTTTTATTGGTAAATAAACGAAAATAAATCCATTTCAATTTTTTAAAATGGGTATATTGAAATTTTCCTTGGGTTTTTCCTTGGGTTTTTCTGGGGGAAATTAATCGGTAACTATTTTAGCCTTTTCGATTTTTGGTTTTACTACCTTATAATAATATTCTAAAGATTTCTTCTTTCGCTCTTCTCTAAAGGATTCGTCGGTATTATATTTTGCGTTTTTCTTAACACATTCTTTCTTAGTAGCTAATTGCTTCTTTAAAATAGCCATATTAGCCTTTAGGGTCTTAATATTATTTGCTAGGCCGTTGATTTCTTCCATTTGTTCTTTATATATAGATAGAAAATTATTTTTATATTTTAACGAATAGATTATGATGTTATATTAATACCAATCATTTTGTTGAAGATGTATTAGGTGTATTAGTAAAATATAACATCATAATTTATTTTTCTGTCAAATAATTCTAATTGAACTAATAGAACTTTAATTATTGTCTTTTAGAAAGTTTAGTAAAGATAGTTCTTCTAAAATACTAATATCTTTACATTTTATCATATTCTCCCGCAAATAACACACAAAACTTAATCTACTATAGTTTTCTCCTATAGTTTCTGTATTAGAATGGAATTCGTGGGGATCAAAAAGAAGTAGGTCGGTTGTTCTAATATCTACGGCTATACCATATTTTAATAAACCTAGATAACCACCTTCATATATACCATCTTCTACAACACTAATAACACCAAAACCATCTATATAATCACCACTATCTTTATGTAGAGCTGTTCTAAAGTTAAGATTACACGTGATAGTAGAAAAACTAGTATCATCTATATAAAAATCAGTCAATCTAGACCTATTATATTGTTTTAACCACTTATCATATACTAATTCTTTGAATATTTTGTCGCAAGATATAAAATAAGGAATACATTCAGTCCACTTATTAAAATGTGTTTTCGTAAAAGATGTTAATCTACACTTAGGGGCGTTCTTTCCTAAGTTTCTGTCGGGTCTGTCGAAAAACCCTATAATATTACTAGGGGATAAATTAGAAATCGTATTATTAATAAGTAACCCATCTTTGTTATAATAGCCCTTAGAGTTATATTTACTAACTTTATTAAAACTATTTACATATTTAGGGGCTTTAGTTATATCTAATAGACCCGCTGCCGACCCCCTATTATCTTTTTGAATACTAGCGTGTCTTTTTAGATTATTAAATACTACAGAACATTCTTCCTTAGGAAGAACACCTTTTCTAAATTTCAATAGTAGTTTATCGCCACAATAAACATCAGTATCTTCTCGTATAATATGATTATAATAGGTCTCGTCAAAATACTTTCCTTCTTGCTCGGCCAACCACTCGTCGCTATAAATTGGCTCTAAATCTAATCTAATAATCATTTATAGTATGTTAGATAATTAATTGTTTCGTAATAAAAAGTTTCTAAAATCTTCCATTTGAC
>Ga0181348_1000714_pt1 | contig 14440 bp, 6 predicted proteins | sample Su13VDMM110DN_FD_130092 | JGI IMG/M metagenome (GOLD analysis project Ga0181348, IMG submission 130092) | Freshwater viral communities from Lake Michigan, USA - Su13.VD.MM110.D.N | ecosystem: Environmental > Aquatic > Freshwater > Lake | place: USA: Michigan | collected 2013-07-16
GCAGTCAACGCGGCAGTGGCAATGTCTAAGTTGCTACAAGTAGCATGTGGTGCTGTCTACACAGACGACGGCGAGATCATCGAGTTCGACATCAAGCATCGTTACAACGTGCTCAAGGAAGTCATCGAGGAGTCAAGTCAGAAGGTGCTGGTCTTCGTGCCGTTCAAGCATGCAATTGACCTCGTAGCACAAAAACTGACTGCGGACGGTGTGACTAACGAGATCATCCGAGGTGACGTGCCTGTGAACAAACGTACGGATATCTTCAAGCGGTTTCAAGAAACACCGGAGCCAAAGGTTCTAATCATTCAACCCCAGTCAGCAGCACATGGGGTTACCCTAACAGCGGCAAACACCGTAGTGTGGTGGGGGCCGACTGCCTCGCTCGAAACGTATGCTCAAGCCAATGCACGAGTCCATCGTGCAGGACAACGGCATCCTTCGACAGTTGTTCAACTCGCTGGCGCAGCCGTTGAGCATCACGTTTATAAGCTACTAGATAATAAAATAGACGTTCACGCAAAGATCATAGATTTATACGACGATCTACTTGCGTAGCACGCAGAACTCTGTTAAACTACACTTCCCTTTTACCAAGGAGCTATCATGCACCCCGAAGAATCAAAACGAGAACTTACACCTGAGAGGTTAGTGCGTGTCTACCTCAAGATGAAGGAAGCACGTGAGAAGTTAGCTGCTGAATTTAGAGAGGCAGACGACAAGATCAAAAACCAAGCCGACAAGGTTAAGCGGGTTCTCCTGCAACATTGCAAGGACCATAACGTCGAGTCCGTGAAGACGGCAGAGGGCATGTTCTACCGCACGACGCAGAAGACCTACTTTACTAACGACTGGGAATCAATGGGCAAGTTCATCGTCGAGCACCAATGCCCTGAGCTTCTGGAGAAACGCATCCATCAAGGGAACTTGAAGCAATTCTTAGAAGAGAACCCCGAGCTTCTGCCACCCGGGCTGAACGCTATGACTGAATACTCAATCACTGTAAGGAGAAATAAAGCATGACCGCGACGCTTGTGCCTATTGAAGATCTAGCACGTACGCTCACCGTGTCGGTGACTACTGTACGTAGTTGGGTGAGAACGGGTTTGATCCCGGGCGACAGGTATGTCAAGATTGGCAACACCTATCGGTTCGACAAGGAGGCAATCATCGACCACTTTAGACCTAAGAAGTCAGTACCGGAACCCGATCCCTTGCCGCCCCCACCCCCGCCCAAGGTCGAGCTTAGTCCTGAGATGGAACAGCTTGTACTTGATTTTTTTGCTGAAGATAATGTTGACATAAATCTTTGAGGTAACCATGAACGAACTATCCCTATTTGGAAATCGCCGCTCTTCTGCCCGCCTTGCTGATATCGCGGATGCTATCACTGACAATGTAAATTCTGGCAACATCAATCGTCGCCTGAGTCTTGAGGGTAACCTGTTCCGTGAAGTCATCAACGGCAAGGAAGTCCGAGTCAATGAGGAGCGTGCTGTTAACGTAGTTATTATTAACGCCGCCCCCATCTCCAAGATGTACTTCGCCGAAGCGTATGTCAAAGGCAAGCCAGCGAAGCCCACTTGCTGGTCTTCAGATTCGCAAGTCCCTGACCCCGCAGTGCCAGACGACCAACGTCAATCTGCTCGTTGTATGGATTGCCGCCAAGCAATCAAGGGTTCGGGTCAGAATGAAAGCAAAGCATGTAAGCCCCAGCAGCGTATTGCTATTGTCTTTGAAGGTGCAATTGAGAAACGTGAGGTCTATCAGTTGACTCTTCCGCCAACAAGTATTTTTGGTGACCCATCGGAGCATGGTGGCAAGATGCCCCTGCAAGCGTATGCCCGTTATCTTAAAGCTCACGGCGAGAAGGCAATTGGTATTGTGACCGAGATGCGGTTTGACGTTAGCTCTACTCCTAAGCTGGTGTTCAAGCCAGTCCGTCCGCTAGAAGATGCCGAGTTGGATATTGCGTTGGAGTTGCGGGACGCTCCTGATACTCAGCGGTATCTAAAGCTCAACGTATCGCAGATGGACAAGGTTATTCCTGAGCCGCCTCCTTCTTTGTTCAACAATGCTGAACCTGAGCCAGAAGCCAAGCCGGATTCCAAGCCGAAAGCCAAGGCTAAGGTTGAGGAAGTCGAGGAGATCATCGAGGAACCGAAGAAGGTTGTTAGCAAGAAGACTAGTACCGCTCCCCAAGCGGAAGCTATTGATATGAGTGATATCGTAGGCGATTGGGACGATTGATCGCGTAGTCTTCAGGCGAGGCGGTTGGGGTATGCGTACCCTAGCCGCTATTTTTTTCTTCGTATGGGGCGAAGATGCAAGCGAAGGAATTCCTAGAGTCCGTCTTAGGATCAGACGGGTTCTATTGCACAGTGGGGTTGAAGGGTCCGAAGGATAACGTAACCCGAGTCCAGCGGCTGTTTGACAATCTTGATGATGCTGTTGATGAAGTATTCAGACTGGACGCGCAGGGCTTTAACGCCTATCACGCGCAAGCTACGTTTGAGACTGACAAGAACCGGAAGCAAGAAAATGCAAAATATTTAAAATCGTTTTACCTAGACATCGACTGCGGTGATGGCCCCAAGAAGGACTTCCCTACACAAGCCGAGGCGCTGATTGCACTCAGGACTTTCTGTAAGGCTGTTAAGTTACCCAAACCAACCATCGTTAATTCTGGCTATGGCTTACACATTTACTGGAGACTGACCGAGCAAGTCCCGGCTGACGAATGGCTTGCCGCCGCGAAGCGGTTCAAGCAGGTAGTTAACAAGCAGGGGATGAAATGCGACCAAACTTCCACATCGGATTCGGCCCGGATCTTACGTACTCCGGGTACACATAACTACAAAAATGGCACGCCTAGAGTTGTTACGGTAGTTGGGGAAGTCGCAGCCCCGATCCGGTTTGAAGACTTTAAGGACATCATTGGTGCTGTACCTACGCCGGAAGGAAACGCCAAAGCTAAAGCGGAATACGACCCGCTTACACAAAACTTAATAAGCAACTATCAGCATAAGTTTAAGACCATCCTGATAAAAAGCGGCCAGGGCAACGGGTGTGCTCAGATCAAGAAAGTTGCGACAGAACAAGATACAACGCCGGAACCGCTGTGGAGGGCGGGTTTGTCAATCGCGGCACATTGCATGGATCGGGACATAGCTATCCACAAGATATCCAGCAAGCACCCTCAATATAATTCCGAAGAGACCGAAGAGAAGGCCAACAAGATACACGGCCCTTACACCTGCGAAACTTTTAACACACTCAACCCGGGTGTATGCGAGGACTGCCAGCACTGGAAGCAGATCAAGTCACCGATTGTGCTTGGCCGAGAAGTCAAAGAAGCCGACGAAGAAGATAACGTAGTACAGACAAAGAGCGCGGAAAGTATCACGATTCCAAAGTACCCGTTCCCCTATTTCCGTGGGGCTAGCGGTGGTATTTACCGAAGAGACAAGGACAAGGATGGTGACCCCAAGGAGGTCTTGGTCTACCACAACGACCTGTACGTAATGCGTAGGATCAAAGATCCAGAAGCTGGCGAGTCCGTAATGATGCGCTTGCATCTACCAAAAGATGGGATACGGGACTTTACCGTACCACTAACGTCCGTCACGTCACGTGACGAATTCAGAAAGGTGATGTCGTTAACCGGCGTCGCTGTCATTAACCCGGAGCATCTTATGCACTACACAACCGCATGGGTAAATCAGTTGCAAAACACAGCAGTTGCTTACGAAGCTAGAAGACAATTTGGATGGGTCGGAGACAAGGATAATCCTTTGCAGTCATTTGTTGTCGGCTCGATAGAGATATTTCCAGACCGGATTGATATCAGCCCCCCATCTGTAGCGACCGCTGGACTAGTACCGCTATTTCAGCCAGAAGGTTCACTAGAGAAGTGGAAGGAGTTAGCGGAAGTCTGGAACAAACCCGAGTACGTGTTGCATCAATTCATGTTCTGCACTGGATTCGGCTCACTCCTCATGGAGTTGACCGCACATAATGGGGGGACTTTTCACTTCACGGGCGAATCAGGCAAGGGTAAGAGTACAGGTTTGTACTTAGCAGCGTCCCTTTGGGGTGATCCCATGCGGGTTGTCTTAGATGACAAAGACACCTTTAACTCTAAGATGAACAGGGCCGAGGTCTACAAGAACCTAGCGTTCCTTATGGATGAGATGACTAATACATCTCCAGCCGACTTGAGTTCCTACGCTTATGCTGTGCCGAGTGGGATGCAGAAAAACCGCATGTCTTCTAGCGGAAACAAGGAGCGGCATCGCGGCAAACCTTGGAAGCTAATAGCTGTTAGCACCGGCAACACAAGCATGATTCAGCGAATCGGATTGTTCAAGGCGTTGCCGAAAGCGGAAGCCTTACGGATTATTGAGATACATGTACCGGATGATTTGCCCAAGCTAACCAAGGAAGAGCAGGACAACTTCTACGCAGGTATCCAGAATAACTTCGGTCATGCAGGTCCGGTCTTCGCGCAGTACATGCTTAATAACGTAGAGCAATGCAAGGAAGTGCTGGCGCTTGTCCGCAAGAAGATTGATGAAGCGGCAAACCTACAAGCAGATGAGCGGTTCTGGTCATCTATCTGTGCATGTACTATCGCTGGTGCAATCATTGCCCGTAAGGCGGGGCTGATCAACTATGACATTAAGGCGTTGACCAAGTTCATCCTTAGTGAGTTGGCTAAGTCCAAAGAAAACAATCTTGACTTCAAGATGGGCGCGGAGCAGTTACTGTCCGACTACATGGCCGAGAACTACAACAACATCCTTCGCATCAAGAGCACGGACGACGCACGTAAACAGTCAACCGGGTTAGATCACCTGATCCTACCGGATGCTACGCCGAGGATGCAGTTAGTCGCTCGTTATGAGTACGACATTAAGAAGCTGTACCTGCTACCGAAGCCGTTCAAGATGTGGTGTAGCAAGCAGCAGATTGATTACTCTAATACCATCGAGGCGTTGAAGTCTGGCCGAACCAAGCTCAAAAGGGAGAAGATCCGGCTAGGCAGAGGCACTCATATGAACATGCCAGCAGCAGACGTGTTGACCTTACTTTGCCCGTTTATGGATGGTGGCAGTGACGCAGGGTAGATTTTGGCTTGACGATTTAGACCCGGACGGCCTTGTTATCAAGGTCGAATGGGGTAAGTTTATTGTTGGATCGTCTATTTTCGTACCAGCAATCAATCACGTGAAGCTCAAGGAGCAGATCCTTGATATCGCCAAACGTAAGGGGTGGGAAGTAGAGACGCGGCGTCGGGTCGAGAGCAAAATTTTAGGGGTTCGCGTCTGGAGAAAACTGTGATACAGTGAAACCTGTTCGTGTGTCTCCTGAAAGGTATTTTCCCCCGACAGTGTGCGGCAACGCCCTCGGGGGATTTTTTTGCCTAGTCCTCTAGCTCGTCATCAGAGAAGCTGTACTCCGAAGCATCTTCCATAAGCTCGGCACGCATTGCCTTACTTAAAGTAATACCGCGATACATCTCAGCCGAAGTCTTGGCGTGGGCCTTTAGCGACTCAATAATTGTGTCAGCAGTAACAAGACCGGGATACTTATCACCGAGTTTGCGTAGCTTATCCAGCACCTCGTCATATTCACGGTTATCACCTTCACGCATTGCCACATATAGCTGCCCCAACAGTTTCGTCTTCTGTTCTGTGACGTACTTGTCTTTAGCTTTGAGCGTGGTGTTTTGCTGGATCTGCTCAATGTAGCGTTGAGGTGCAAAGCCCATCATCTGCATGGCAACCTCGTACCCATTTGCTTTTGAGGTTACCTCGTCACCGCGCATAGTCTTGAAACCTTCCGTATCATAACGGTTAGCTTTTAGGAAGTTAGACAAAAAAGCCGGGGCCATTTGCTCAATACCCCGTTCAACTTCCCCTTCCGATACTTTCTTAGCACCATCAAAGATACGTTGGGCAACGCCAAAAACTGGACCGCCCAGACTCTCAACCGCTGCTTTAATAGGATCATCGGACCACTGAGCAAACCGAGGATGGCGGTAGATCAATCCGTTAAAGCCAATCCGCGAACCGATCTCGGAACCCGTCAGGTAAGTAAGCAGCCCCTTGTAGTAAGACTCACCGATAGCTTTACGGACCCTCGTTTCAAAATCATCCTCATCGTCACCTTTCCAGAGCGTGTTATAAGCGGCAGCGGCAATGTCAAACATCGGGACCCCCTGCACACCAGCTAACAACGCGGACATACCGACAAGACCTACGATCTGCTTCTGGGCAATTGCACGTTCTTCGGGATCTGCATCCGCATAAGCGGTCTGCATTGTCTTGAACAAGTACCTGTACATGGACGCGCCATAGCGTTTGTACATTGTTGTAATGTGGCCGATTTCACTTTGCCGGGACAGCAGTGATGCAGTCTCTTGCCCTGTGCCACCGTTGGTAAAGTCAGTCAGATAGATTGCGTTGTTAGCTGCAAATTCTTCCTTTTCCTGCTGAGACATTTTCTTCTCGGCATCGGTAGCCTTGTCGGACTTAAGCCGCTTCAACTCTAGGTTGTACGCGGTGATCATCGACACCTGCCGATTGAATCGCTCCATCATATGGAACGGCAGACCAGCTAGACCAGACGCACGTGCAACTGCCCCGTCAGAGCGACCCGCATCAAAAATATCGTACAAGCCAGAACGTGCTAGAGCATTTTGACTACGTGCAACCTTAGCCAGCGTCTCAAGAGATTTGAGCTTGGAACCTTTTGGAACCTTGTCGAAGTCCACGTTATCCAAAGAAGGCAACCCACGAACTGTAATCGACTCGCCCTTCTCACCTTCTTTAAGCGTCGAACCATTCAATGGCACCGTGGTGCTTACCTTACGGGTAAACCCTGTGGATAAGAAGGTAGCTATTGCCTTGGTCATCTCGACGGTTGTGCTAGCTGGTCCGTAGCGACTAGCAAAGTTGGTATATACAACAATCGGTAGCTGCGCGGTCTGCACAAGTGCGGACGATATGTTGAATCCGAGGGTGTATGCGTAAGTTGCAGTAGCCGCAAACCGTGAGGTGGTAGACAACTGAGTCGGGTTCATGCTTTCGGAGATGTGCTCCCGAAGTTTCTGGCCCAAGTACACCGCACCTTCATCGCTACGTTTGGTCTTGATTGCCTCGTTTAGTTCAGTATCAAGTTTGCCGAGAATAGAAGCGTACTTAATATTGGCAATCTGTGCGGAGGTACTGAACACCTTTTCTTGCATGTCCGCAATCGCATCTTGCCTAAAACCAAGAGTACCTTGCCGAGTATGGAACGCCCGGGCAAATGACGTTTCCGGCAACGTATTTAGATACATGTCAATCACGCTGTCGATGACAGTAGGATCAACTTTCTTGGCTTCCATCGTCGTAAGGATCTGATTGACGAATGAAGTCGGCGGGGCTTTCCTGTACGTCTTTTCGGATATGTTGCTAAATGGAGTGATTTCTGTAGCACCCTGTTTCTTTAGCTCTTCAATAGCATCCGTGCGGTCGGCCTTGTTCTCGAAATGCTCAATGTACATTTCTCCATCGGGCGCGTTATACGACAGCCGGTATTTACCCTTACGTACTAGTGGGAAGTAAGGCTCAAGCCCACCCCGCTTAACCAGCTTCTTGAAGATGTTCTCTTTAAGTTTTTTAGCAGTGTCGGGGTCGCTAACAACGTCATCAATACGGTTGCCGATTTCATCTTGGATCTTCTTGTACAACTCCCGGTACGCATTACGCATCATCTTGTAGGTTTCTTGTCCTTCCTTACCAAGCAAATTGTAGTCGGCCTTGATGCGGTCGTACTCTTTTAGTTTCTCTTTGTCGCCGTCGTACGTGTCCCGTGATTTAGACGGATCGACTTGGGACAGGGTGCTGCCGTATACCACCTTATTGAAGCGGTCGTAGGTTTCAGCAGGTACGGACTTGGCCCAGTTAGCAGCTTTGCTAACTACGGGCTTTAACGCATCCATCGCTTGGTCCTGATAGCGTGCCTTCGCCCGAATTGCGTCTATTACTTTCTGTGCTTGTGGGATCTTATCCTTAGCAACATCGACTAGAGTTTGCAAATCGACAAACCGATACACACCGTTGAGGAAACCTTCTTTCGCGGTTTGGTAAAACTGTGCGGCGTTACGCGCCACACCGGGGCGGTTGGTCGAGAACTTACCGTATGGGCCGAATGCGTTAGCTACAACCTTAGCCCCCGTGCCGGTAGCCGCTGCCTTGTAAAGCACACCTACGTTGCGAGTTTCTGGCGACGGGGAGATAAGCGTCTCGATCAGCCGGTCTGCTGCTGACAACGCAGTCTCTTCTAACGATTTGGTTTCCAACCCGACCTTGGAACGAAGCCAGTTGCCAACCTTATTGGTGAACCGGTCCCATGCAGTATGGTTAGTATTGGAAACGACAATCGAGTTAAGCCGTTGCCGGAACGCCATGTTGCTCCACGCTTCAGACGTAAACTCATGCACATCTTGGGCGGCATAAAGATCACCAAGCAAAGGCTTGAGATCATTGAACAACTTGGTAAGTTGACGAGTATGTGGGCTGGACGGGTTGTCTAGTTCGTGAGACAAGGCCGAGTGCGTTACTTCATGCAACAGCACGTGGGAGTTCATTCCCGTAGCCGAATCGAGATAGATGGTATTGGTCTTGGGATCAAAGTACCCGGGGATTGCCTTACCAGCCTCATCGACCAGATTATCGGTAACTTTAACTTTAGTTGTCCCAACCGTGCGGCTTAGGAAACCAGCAATCTTACTCGTAGTACCTTCGCCATTAGCAGCGATATGGTTGAGCACGCCTTTGAGGTTACCGTCTTTAAGCATCCCCTCTAGAACAGGATGCAGTGGCAAGCCGAGACGGGCGGTTGGGTCTAGACGAATCTTATAAAGCGGGCCAAAGATTGCATCAAGCGCACGGTCTAGTTTTTTGTTAAACCGCTCCACGCGTTGGGCAGCAGCATCGGCTTTGATTTGATCTCGCCTGTCTATAGCTGCTTCAGTGGTTTCAATGTCACTATCTTCTTGCGCTTCAACATATGAAGCTACCTGCTTCCTCTCGTTCTTGGCGTTAACGTCTCGGCTACGACCCCGGTCAAGAACTAGTTGGACAAAGTGCGCCTGACCAACGGCAGTATTTTGCTGTTCGTACTCGGCAATCATCTTCTTCAATTTGATTTGGGAGGGGAGACTAAGGTTGTTAAATACCCATTTAGCTGCTTGTTTAGCAGCATCATGCCCCATGCCGTTGAAGAAAGCGGCTTCGGCATCAGTCTCACCGACAGATCGCTTGTACCTACCGATTACTTCTAAGACTTCACCTACTTCGCCTTCTTTGACGTTGGCTCGTTTTTCTCCAAACGGGAATGCTACGTCGAATGCAATGTTACGGAGGTTATCTACCACCCGTTGCATCTTGGAAAAATAGATTGTTTGGGGGTCACGCTTTTTCTTGCGGAGTAGCCTTTGAACAGCCGCTTGGTCTTTTTTCTGGTCCGCGTCGTCGCCTACTTCTTCACGGTCATAGGTTGTATATGTGTGACTAATTTGATCGTGGAATGCCCGAGCAGCCGGAGTAGCTAGTTCCTGCCATGCAGATTTTCCTGTAGTAGCTTCGACCTTTGGCTCTTTCTTCTTGGCTTCGACCTTTGGCGCTTTCTTCCTAGCTTCTACCTTTGGCTCTTCCTTCTTGGCTTCTACCTTTGGCTCTTCCTTCTTAGCTTCGGGTTTAGCGGCGGGTTTAGTTTCAGTTTCGGGGGTGGTAGCAAAAGTAGCAGGGGCAGCGGAAGCAGTAGGAACAGCGGAAGCAGTAGGAACAGCGGAAGCAGTAGGAACAGTAGGAGCAGCAGGAGCAGCGGAAGCAGTAGGGGCAGGAGCAAAAGTTTCAGCGTTAGCAGCATCTAACATGCCGTGTAAGTCTGCCGGTATAAGACCTTTTAGCTTCGCCAGAGTTTCTGCATCTGTGCCTAGTGAACTGGGCTGAACTGTTTCTCCAGTTCCAGTTGGTCCAGCAGGAGTTGCAGGAATTTCCATTGCGCTGGGTGCAGGTGCGCTAGTTCCAACGGGGGCCGCGTTTGCTTGGGGTTCGCTAGGTACGCTAGTGCTAGCTCCAGTTGTTGGCGCGACAGGTGTATTAGGTATTGCATTGTCTGCCGCCTTGGTTGGTTTACCCGTCTTTGGATTGAAAAGGGATGTTTGGCCTTTAGTGGGGGCTTCGGGTTTAGTAATAAACGGGGCGGGTTGCACTTTAGCGGTAAGAAGAAGTTCCGGATTAACATCACTGTTAGATGCAAGCAGCCCGACTTCCTCACGGGTAAGTTCTTCCCCACGTACTAACTTACGTAGAGCTTCGTTAACTTGGGATGTAGTTGAAGTAGATAACGCAGGTGGCTTGTTACCCTTAGCCGATTCGTCCGCAGGGAATAAGTTCTGTTGCCCCGGCTGTGGAGATGGTGGAGGGGCAGGGCGTTCTAGTGGTGGTTGCCCTTGCATTTCACGGATTGCGTTGGCTTCTTGCGGGAACAATACGCCTTGCGCCCCCGGCGCAGCAGGTACAAAAGGTTCTTTTTCAGCTTCCGCTTTCTTAATAGCTGCAATTTCTTCTGCTGTTTGCCCACCTTCCAGTGGCAACTGCATCTGGTCGGCTTCAGTAATTCCTCTTGGCTCAGGTTGGGGCGGTTGTTTTTCTGATAAAAGTCCGGGTAGCCCCGCAGCTTCACGTGCTTCGCGCAATTCAACCGGGAACAAATCCCCTTGTGGTTGTCCTTCAGTGGGGGCTTGCGGCACTCTTTGCCGATCTACTGCTAATTCTTCAGCGGTGCGCCCGCCTTCAAGCGGCAACTCTTCTTGCCCTTTATAAACAGCAGGTTTTGCTGGCTCTTCTACAAGTGAAGGCAATCCGGCCTTAGCCCGGGCTTCATTAAGTTCAACCGGAAACAGATCACCTTGTGGTTGATCTTTAGTAGGCGCACGAGGAACCCGAGTTTGGTCTACAGCTAGTTCTTCGGCGGTACGTCCGCCTTCTAGCGGTAATTCCGGTTGCCCCGTAACCGTTGGAAACGGCTTGGATTCGGGGGTGGGCTTTTCTTCCGTAGCAGGAGCGGCGGGGGCTGCACCTTTACCTTTACGGCCAAGGGCTGCATCCAAAAGGAGGCTAGCAACTGCACCAACTCCAGCACCATATGCACCTTCTTCGCCGGAACCTTCAAGCAGCGCCTGATTGGGGTTATATCCATACTTAGCAATAGCGTTCTGAGCAACTCTTTGAGCGGCTTCAGTTGCACCTTCGACACCACCACTAATGGCGGCCCGGGTAATCATGCTCTTGCCGTACCGAAGTTCAGGCAACAACATATCAAGAAGACCAACCGGTGCGCCTAATAACGTAGCAAGAGCACGTTCATCTTTAGTTGCCCCAGAGGCTTCCGCCATCTGTCTAGCTTCACCAGCGCCAGCAGCGGCCCCAATACCTGCAATACCTGCCCTTACACCAAGTCCGGCAAGGCTAGCACCACCTGTAAACGGAGCAGCAGCAAGGAACGGAACAGTAGAACCGAAGGCTTCACCAAACTTACGACTGACAGACTCTTCGTAACCGGGAGCGGGTTTGAAGTATTCTTTAATCGGTGCTGCTGCACCCGATACCGCGCTACGAACAGCTTGCTCTTGCTTTTCTGGCAGTAATGCAGCTAATCCAGTAGCGGCACTTTCACCTAAACCAATTGCGCCGGGAACTAAACCCTTAAAAAATTCCTTGGTGCTGCCACCGAAAGTAGTGCGGGGTGCTTCAGGAGAGGGTTCGTACAGCGCGGCCTTAGCAGCGGCGGCTTTTTCCCGGGCGGTCTTTGCGGCTTCTTCAAGCTCAAACCGTTTTACTTGCCGGATAAGATCGGCATCGGTCGCATTATCTGGGCCTTCGATCCTATATTTAGTGCCGTTGGGGGATGCAATCGTATAGAAAGCCATTATCCAGTCCTAGTTTTGTTTTGGGTTTACTTCGTAGGCTCTCTAGTCACAGTATACTTACCCCCACTCCCACCCCCCAATGGGCTAGGCCCAAGGACATTCGGTAACCCCAAATCCTCTATTTGCTGATTCATCCTAACTTTCAGATCCGCTTTTAGTGCGTTGGCACCCGAATCAATTGCTTCAAGTTGTTTTCTCTGCGCGGCATTCGGTCCGGTTGAGGGTACTAGCGCCATTAGCGCCGCCCTTTCTTTTGCCGCCGCCGCATCAATAGCCTTCACGGCATTTTCTTCAATATTCACCAACCGCGCACGGTTATTAATGATAGCTTCCTCTAACCGCGCAGTTCTTCCTAGTTGAGCGGCCCCCATAGTAGCCCCAGCGGAAATACCTTGGCTCTGTAGGTCATATCGCCCCTTAATATTTGTAATTTTCTCTTGAACCTGCCCAGCCATCTGTTGCACGTCCCTGTGCATTTGGTTTGTGGCGTTTACTACGTCCATCTTAGTCTTGTTATCCCAACCGGCGATGTCCTTACGCGCCATTATTTCTGCATTGGCTACTTTTTCACGGGAGGCTAACTCTCTCTCGTTTCGTTTATCCGCAGCGTCAAAGCCCATCAAATTAACCATGGCATTCGTTGCCGCAGTTCGCGCTGCGGTCGATGACGTACGGACATTTTGACCTTCTTGACCGGCAAGTTCAAACCCTTTCAGAGCACCCGCACGGCGAGCCGAGATTTCTTTCTCGCCAATATCGTTCAAGTCGCTAAGGGTTTTGAGTGCTTCAGCATTTCTTCCGGCCTCGTAGTTTTGGCCGGTAGCAGCCCCACGAGCAAGTGCTATCCCTGCGTTACTAGCGCCAGCCATACCTAACAGGGTTTGCTTTAACCGTTCACGGCGAATATCTTCAGGATCGGAAAGCGTAGCGTGCCTAGCACGAAGCATATCTTGGTACTGTTTACGATCTCTCTTTTCTTCTTCAGTCAGCGCGTACTCTGACTTGAAGCCTTCCCGTATTTCTTGTGCAGCAGTCTTAGGATTTTCGGTCCCGTCAAGCATCGACATTATCTTACGTGCTGCTTTCGCTGCAATGGTACTGTCTTCCGGTTTGAGATTACCGGCTTCATCTTGTGGAGACGCGGCTTGAATACCAGTAAGACCGGTAGGAGCAGCTTGGGGGGGAGCAGCTTGGGGGAGAGTGGCAAGACCAGCGGCTTGTGAGGCAGGTTGTTGGGCAGCAGCTTCGGCAGGTGGAGCGGGTGGGGCAGCTTGAGGTGCAGGTGGGGCGGCGGGAGGAGTGGCAATACCAACCGGAGCAGCAGGGGCGGGCCTAACTGGACGAGCCTGTTCTGGTGCAGGAGCGGGTCTAGCTTCAGCGGGAGCGGGGGGAGAGAATCTTCCGGCGGCAGCGGCTTCACGTCCTTGTTGCGCTAGTAAATCTTTGGACCGACCGTACACATCACCCGTTACAAAAGCGTTAGAAACTGCTTGTTTTAGCTCAGGCACTTGATTCATAGCCCGACTTATATTTTCTCGGGTTGGTGCGCCACCAATAGAATTTGGACCAATTGCGGGGCTTTCCCCAGTTAGTCTGGGGTTTAATGTAACCGGAGGATTAGCAGACTGCCGATAAGCCGAACCAGAAATAATCTGGGAGCGTCTATTGTTAATAAACCTATCTACCGCATCTGGAGATACGCCTTGCCTGAGCAGTGTTGCACGAACTTCGCTCTCGTCAAATTTCATTTCCCCTTTATCACCACCACCAGCAAACGCAATAATGCCACCCGAAGCAAAGCCGGGAGCGGCTTCCATGTTAGGTGCAGGGTTCTGGGCAATGCCGGATTGGGTTAGCTGCTGGAGGTTTTGTTGTTGTTCTTGCTGCTTCTGTTGCAACAACGCCATCTGTTGCTTTTCAAGCTCCTGCTTTGTCATCCCCAACGCTTTCTGTTGGAGTTGATCTTTAATTGTTCCCGCCCCTTGACCTTGTTGCGCGGCCATCGCCATCTGCAACTCACGGGCAGCGGATTCTTTTTCTTTGGTCAGCTTCTGCAACGCCATAAGGTCAAGCAGATCCTTGCTGACCGAGTACTTCTGCTGGAGTGCTTGGGGGTTACCCCGATAGGCATCTACGCGGCTTTGCACATCTTGATCAAGCATGGTCGTTCCTTACCTTATTGACGTAGTAGCTGGCGTAGTAGCTGGCGTAGTAGCTGGCGTAGTAGCTGGCGTAGTAGCTGGCGTAGTAGCGGGACCACGAGCGGGACCAAAAGCCTGATCCCATAAACTCATAACCCCACCAGCCGTACTAGCCGCGTTACTAAGCATACTAGGCTGTTGATATGAATACGACTGCGTTTCTAACGGCAACCCTTGGAGAAGCGACTGCATATACTGAACTTGTTTGTACGGATAGTCGCGCTCATCTTCAAACGCTTTTTTGTCAGCCGCA
>Ga0181348_1000715_pt1 | contig 14436 bp, 18 predicted proteins | sample Su13VDMM110DN_FD_130092 | JGI IMG/M metagenome (GOLD analysis project Ga0181348, IMG submission 130092) | Freshwater viral communities from Lake Michigan, USA - Su13.VD.MM110.D.N | ecosystem: Environmental > Aquatic > Freshwater > Lake | place: USA: Michigan | collected 2013-07-16
GGTTTGAAACGCAGGGCCAACAATTCCAAACAGTTTGTCGTTATCGACTAGCACGTCAAAGAACCCAAACATAAACACGAATACCATTGACAGCACAGTAAGCGACAGAGTGACGGACGCAATAAGCGTCACCCATTGGGATAATTGCTCTCTGCTCATTTTGCTGCCTTTGACAATAAATCTGTCTTGTTTTGGGAACTTGCGGATGAGCCAAAGTAATAAGAAATAATGCCTGTCCAAGCCGTACCCAATGAACCAAGCATCATCAAAATGGCAGGGTTGCTGCTGTCAATCTTGTTAAAAAACATCAACACCATAATGCTAAAAAAGCCAACGGTCACAGCACCAGCCAACAAAGGCGGCACTATTGACTTGGTTGAGGATTGCATATCCCGTGCTGATTTGCGGTCTTCAACTTCCAACTTTTCAAAGTTAAGACCAAGTTCATTGGCTTGTTTCTGCAACTCAATTTCAGCAAGTTTTATTTGAGCAATTTGGTCTGCTGTTAACTTGCCTGATTCAATAGTCTTTTGTGCGTCTTCGGGCGAGATACCCATGACTTTTGCCACCATTCCATAAGCCAACGACCCAAATGGGCCACCCATTGCGGTTGCAATAGTAGGTGCGATTTGTTTTAACCAATCCATCAGAATTTTCCTTTCATTGCAATTACACCCCAAGCCACCAGCGTAAATATGGCAGCAGCTACCAGTATGCAAAGCCCCATTGTGATGGCCTCGTCTATTTCTTGCTTGCGGTTCTTAGCCGCTTTAGCGTCCAGTATCTCCTGCACTTTCCTGCGCTGCACTATGCTGTTGCGCTCTAGCACTATTTGTGTCCACAAAGCACTTTGGCCTTGGTTAATAAAGTGCCACTTTAATTCTTCCTCGGCTTTATTGAGTTCATGCAGTTGCATGACGGTACTCATGGCCTGACTGGTATCTGAACTGTATTTTTTCTTTGGGTCTTTGACCGCCTGCTTTGCAACAACGTCCTTGGCATCAAAGAACTTCATCACATCGCCAGTGATGCCCTGCACATCCTTCCCTAGCTTTATGGCTGCTTGAATACCTTTGACAGCACTCTGTGCTACTGCAAAAGCCGTGAATGGGTCAATCATGGCGCTCTTTCTTAACCACCTCCAGCACCCAACGACACACCCGCCCGTCTTTGTCTAAAAACTCATTTGCCCCGTATCTTTCACTCGGCAGCACGACACGGCACACCAACACGATTTTTTGTTCCGTGTTGGGCCATTGAATCTGAGCAGAGGCGAGTGCATCAATCACTTATCCACTTTGGTGTCGAGTTTGTCAAAAATCTTGCCAAGCATTTCTTTAACTTCTCGAATGTCGTTGCGGTAATCGTCTTTACTCAAGTAGTGCATTGGCATATTCCGCACATCGGTATCAAGGCGCTCGATGGCCTTGGTGATGCCGTTAAGTGTCCACCCACCGAGAAACGCTGCTAGTCCAAGGGCCGCATTAAAGAATACCTGATAGTCCATGACTACACTGCTGGCGCTGGAGTCTCAACCACTACGTCAGGCACTACAACGGCTGCTGCGGCTTCCTCGGCCTGTAATGCCGCTGCCTCTGCTGCCTGTTGTGCCGCCACAGCAGCATCGTGTGCAGCCTGTTCGTCAGCGGTGTACTCGACCATCTTGGTTTCGCCTGTTGTTGCGTTAACTTCAATTCTATGTGTCATGGCATCACCTGTTTAATTTCATCTACTGTAACCGATGCGTCAATAGCTGTCTGCATCTCAGCATACTTGGTACGAATAACTGCACGGGCGGCTTCTGCTGCCGCTGCCTCAGAGGGGATGGTTGCCTTGATGTCTAAAGGTGCAAACTCAGCAGACCGAGCATTGCGTCTAGCATCATGGGCTATGTTCTTTGCTTTGGTGATGTTTATGGTAATCATGCAGCCTCCGAGCCGTTAGGCGAGTATTCCCATGCGTTACGAAATGTGCGGTCACTTGGCACTTCGTCGTCATTGACAATGCGGTAGGCAACTCCAGCGGGAACATCCTTTGCAGCTACTTCCTCTATAGACAATTCACCTGTTGGGGTGATGATTGCAACGCCTGTTTCTGTTTGGTAGATTATTTTCATGATTGTTCCTTATCTAAAAAATGCCACATTTACATACGTACCATCAGTTCCGTTAAATAGATAATTAGTAACTAAAAGTCTATACGCAGCCGTTGTTCTTGCTGTAGTAGCTTCAGCCTGAAGTCTTGCATCGGTTCCGACAATCGACCCTTGACCACACACTGCGAAATTTGCATCAGACATTGCAGTAGTAAAATTAACCGTGTAATCACCAGTACCGTTATCCGTAATACTCGACACATTCCCGCTTGCACGAATAGCCACAGTGCCAGTGCCGTTGAAGTTTACCCAAGCACGGCACGAGTAGTTGATTCCATCTACATTGGTTGATGGGTTTACAGACCCACCCGCATTGGTTGTTACACCCGCTGACCCATCAATTATTACTGACATAATTTAGCCCTCGTACAAAATGTTAACTGAACCCGCATCAAAGGTGTCTGTGCCGTTGACTGTGGTGATGCGAACTCGATCAAGTGTTGCAGCAGTTGTTTTTGTTCCTGCTGAAATAGTTACACCATCTGTACTGTTATAAAAATTACCTGTGCCTGTCCATGCTGAACCAGTTACAAGCGTAAAAACAATATTTCCGCGCCAAGTATCAGAAGCCGCACCAGAAGTGGATAAACCAAATCCGCTTGTATATATAACCCCACGGGTTGTGTTGTTTGTTGTTGATATAAGCCCCACCATTGTTGAATAACCAGTCGTTTCAACGCCGCTTGATGTCCCCAGTTGAACTTGTATAACTGATGTTCCGCTTACGCTTACCCCGCTAAACATCACGGTAATCCGCTTCACCCAAGCAGGGATGGATGTAAAGTCAATCGAAGTACCCGATGTGGATGCCACAGCCGTGCCTTGGGTAATCCGCTGCATCTGCGCCCGTGACGCATTGCTATCAGTACCAAAGAACTGACCGTTGTACTCAATGTTGCCTGTGGCTGCTGTGCCAATCAGTGTGTCAGAAGTTAAAACAAGTATTGCCATGATTAGCCCTCGTAAAGAATATTGACGCTGCCAGCATCAAAGGTGTCTGTGCCGTTGACGGTGGTGATGCGAACCATGTTTAATGTTCCTGCAAGAGTGACAGTTCCATATAAAATTATTCCTGCGGTAGCTACATATTGATATGAGCCAGTTCCAATCCATGTATTTCCACTAATGTTATTAAAAACAATAGCACCAGAACGAGTCCAAGAAGCATTGTTATCACCAACGCTATCAAAACCAGCAGTAGAAGAACCAGAGCCACCATAAACTGCTCCAAGATTAGCAGCAGATGTTGCATATCCAGTCGTTGTTGGAGAACCACTAGTACCTAACTGAAATCTTATGAGAGAAGTTCCATTTGTAGAAACTCCGTTAATTATTACAGTAATCCGCTTAACCCAACTAGGCAACGAAGTGAAGTCAATCGAAGTGCCGCTTGTAGAAGCAACAGCAGTCGACAAGACATTGGCTGAACTTGTCGCAGTAGCAGCAAGCAAGGTCAGCGTGTTTGTACCCGCAGCCGCAGGTGCTGCTACTGTTACAGCCCCGCTGGTATCTCCTGAAATAATTACAGACGACATATATTTCCTTTACAAAATGACCCAGCGTGAGCCAGATGGAACGGTGACTGCAACAGTTGTATCAACTGCACCACTGAGTGCTGTCTGCGAGGGGCTGACAACATAAGTACCGACACCGCCAGTACCAGAAGCAAACGAACTGATTGTAGTGCCTACGGTCACATTAGTGCCGGATATTTCCGCACCCACATACAGTGTACCGCTGGCAACCGCAGTGATTGTCAGGATCGTGCCAAGGATCGACCCAGTGCCTGAGAACGCACCAGCAATCGTGATTGGCCCTGTGGACATGGCATTCTTGCCAGAGGAGATGCTGTACGACACGGTGACTGTCTGATCGTTCTCGTAAAAGATCGAGTTGCCACCGCTGCCCGATGCACCGCCGCCCAATGGCCCCCAAGCCGATGCGCCGTAGCCCTCAAAGGTGCTGAGTGTGGAGTTGTAGCGCAGCATACCTGTGACAGCCGTAGGGCGCTGTGGAGTCGTTCCCACATTAACCTTGGCAGCACCTGTACCTGTGAAGTTGACCTGCCCTGAGAATGTGACCGTACCAGTGGCTGACAGCGTGGTGAACGCGCCAGTGTTGGGGGTGATGTCACCAATGGGAGGGGGTGAACCCATAGACGCAGCATCTAAGGGGATAGAAATGTTGTCCACGGTGTACAGCAGCACATCGGCAGCAGTCTTGACCACAAACTTGTAGCTGGTGGTGTTAATCAGCCAGATGTTTGCCTGACCATACGAGTCCAAAATGATTGGATTGGTATTGGCTGTGCCAGCAGAATAGTCGGTGTATGTGGCGATAGGCGTTGAAGTGCCAGCCGCATAGGTGTAGATTTTGCCGCCAACAAGGGGCAGTCCATCCGATCCGAAAATCTGTTGTTTGGGGGAGGGGGTTAAACCAGCCATAAGATTAGTCCTTGGTTATTGTGTAAATTGGCCCGTTGGATTGGCTGTTGTCATTCCCGATGCTTCTAGTCTTGGAGGAAGCGCGTTTTGATCGGCTGACAGTTGCGACAATGCTGGTGCTACACGAGTCCCAACACGGCCTGCCAATTGATTTGTAGCTTCTTGCTGACCTTTTCGTGCCATTGCTTTCTCAATTGATTTAGCTGCCACAGCGGGGTTTAGCATTTCACGAGCCAGTTCCATTGCTAATTTTTCATCAACGTGTCCAAGTAGCTTTGACACCACTACATTGTAAAGGGTGACTGCTCGATTTAACAATGATGCTGTTGGAGCAAGACCTGATTCTTTACCTGCCTCTGTTGCACTTTGAATTGATTTTGGACCCTTGCCCCCCGCACTGGCAAGTCTTTGGTATTCAGCTTCACGGGCTAAATCGTCACGCACAGAATTAATTGCGGTTAACTTGCGATCATCTAGCCCTTTTGTTAAATCCGCAATTCGTGCCTCAACTGCCAAGGCGTTAGACCCCGGTGGTAAAGGTGGGGCTAATTTGTTGCCACTGGCTTTTGCCATCTCGTCAATCTTTGCTAACCGCTGCACGTCCTTGTCGATGACATCAAACCTTTGACGCAAATTCATTCCAGCGTTATCGTAAATGTCAACAGTGCGCCCATACTCTTTCATAAAGTTGGCGTGTGACATACCACCCTGTGCAACCTTTTTACGATAGATGTCTTCAATGCCCGTGCGACCAATTTTCATTGCGTCAGGGTTGTTGCCAAACAATGTTATGAATTGACGCGCCTCGGACTCAGCGTTTGGATTAAAGTATTTAGCAATGACATCCTCTGGACGCACCCGCCCTTCGCCAATGCTTGTCTTCTTAAATAGGTTTGCGTTTACGCCTTCCTTAAACTTTGGAGCGTATTCTGTGCGATATTTGCTGACAGCTTCTGCATAAAGTGTCTTAGCATCATCAGCCAAGGTGGTGCTTTTACCAATAGCGTCATCAATTGCGCTGTGCAACTGACGCAGGTTTTTTATGGTTGTTGCCGCCATTGGGGTGTTGCCCGAACTAGCCGCAGCAATGTCTGCGTTGATGGCCTTGCGAACATCGTCAAGGTCTTGCAGTGTAGCCTCGGGAGTGGCCCGTGCGGGTACTGGAGGCTTGGCTGTTTTAAATCCAGCTTTACCAACAGTGACCGCCGCAACTTCGGGCGCTTTAGGCAAGAACCCACGCAATTTACGCACAGTGTCTGGTGCTGTTTCCGTAGCAAACTCGGATAACTTACGGTCAAGGATGCGCTCGGCCTCACTAACCACATTGGACACATCAATCTTGGCATCACCCGCTGCATCAAACGCAGCCTTGTATGCTGGTCGCACAACATTTGCCTTGACTGCCTGTTGTTCTGTTTTGGCTGCTGCAATTAAAGCATCACCAACTTCAGTCGGACTAACATCGACTAAGTTTCGGTCAATCTTTGCAATAAGTTTGTCAGCAACTTTCTTAAATCTATCAGCCACCCGAGTATCTTGTGCTATCCGTGCTTGATTCGATTGGGCTGACGCAGCCGCATAATCACTTGCAGCATTGGGCAGTTCCGACAAGTTTCTTCCAAATGCTGAGAATTTGGCACTTCCCGCAGGTGCTGCAACTTGAGCCGCTGTTGGCGCAGAACCCGGAACAATGGTTGCGGTTTTTGAGGTTAGCGCGTTAACAATGTCACGCCCCATCCCCTCAACTGCGTCAAGGTAAGTTGACGATTTTAAGTCGGACAATTTACGGATAAAGTTAACGCCACCTTTAACAGCGGGAGCAAGTACCGATGGCACTAATGCGCCAATGACTGCACCAGTATCTGCATCTTCGGGATTAACTGCCGCAGCAGACGCACCACCTACAACAGCACCACCCCCCACACGAGCAGCCACATTAGCAGCACCCGGCTTCAGCGCAGTCTGAAACCCCCCAGTCTCAATAGCTGTGGCTACTGGTATTAAGTATTTTGCAAGTGCTGGTGTTAATTTGGCAGCAGCTTTGATAGGTTCTGCAATTACACCACCTATCGGTAATGTGCCAACTACTTGACCACCAACTCGACCAACATCCGCACCCAATGAATCGCCGTACTGCTGTGTGTATTGTGCTTTTTGACGGGAAGCTTCCTCACGAGCGCCTTTGATGCCCAAAGCCTCTGTTGCTGCAATATAGCCAGTATCGGTAATATCTTGGAGTCCGCGATAGAACCCAACAGACGAGGAGTACAACGCTTTTAGCGTAGGGTTTGATGGTGCTACTGCATACGGAGATGCACCCATGTCTTTACGGGCAGTAGGAATACCGGAAGCCGTTGCTGCTGGCGCTGCTACGGCAGCAGGTGCAGCATCGTCTGTCAACCATTTACCGCCAACAAGATACGCCTTTGCCCCATCCTTATTAGTAGCAGACTGAGTAATGGGCTGCCATTGATCTCCGACCAAGACAACACGATCACCCGTTTCGGGATTTGTTGCAGTTTGCAAGCCCATAGTGCGCCTTTAATCTTGAGTGAAGCCGGGAGGAGGTGCAACTGATGGTACAGCAACATCACCCGATGCCATGTCCGAGGTAACAAACTGATCTTTACGCGCTTTCATTATTCGCAACACTTCTCTACCCGCTTGTTTACGAATTTCTGTTGGCAATGTGGTATCAGCTAGTTGACCTGCTGCTTGTTTGTACGATGTAGTATCTGCATTTGACTGCGGACCTTCAAAACGCGGAACCATTTTGAGCGCAAGGTCGGCAATGGGTTGCAATTTACCTGCGGCAATGTCACCTTTTGTGGCCCGACCAAATACGCGATTACCAACATCCACAGCTTTACCAAGATAGCTGCCAGTAGATTGGTCAATAAGACCACCATCTTTGGTGACTTCAGAAAGCTCGCTAATAGCAAGACCAAGGTCTTTACCAAGTTGTTTCTTTTGTAACTCAGCTTTAGCAAAGGTTCCACTTGGTTTACCTGCACCCTTAACAGTGCCGATAACTTGACCAAACTTATTAAAGTTTGTTACTGTGCCATCGTCACCAACTGTTTGCTTTGCCACAACAGTTGGGTCTTGCTCGTTGGCAAGACGGTCTTGTGCAACTTTAAGATTCCCTTGTGCAGATACATCAGCAAATGTTGGAGTCTTAGAAATAGTAGGTATGTTTTTTATGCGTTGTCCGTAACCCGGCAACGCAGGGTTATCTTGGATTGAAATAATCTCACCACCAGTGTCTTGACGAATGGTTTTTGGCAACATAAAGCCCAGCTTGTCCTTTGCATCAAGGATTTGAATAATACTTTGCGCCCGAAAATTTTTAAAATCTTCCGGTGTTATATTTAACAATGCTTCAATTTGAGAGTTGGCAGTTTGTTCATCAAAATGCCCATCTTTTAACCCCTCTTTTATTTTTTGGATGGCTAACTCTGGCGTGGAAGCAGAACCAACAGCACTCCATGCGTAATCCAATTTTTTCTTTTTAAGACCAAAATCACGTTCTAAGGTTTGTGATTTTACGTTAGCTAAGTTTGCTGCGGCTGCATCTTGATCTGATAATGTTTTAAGGTACTCGCGCCCAGTTTTTCCGTATTGCAAAAGCCCCGCACGGTTTTCGGGTTTTGCAAGGTCAGTTTTTCCACTAAGGAAATTACGCAGTCCCACTTCCTCTTGCAAACCACGCTGGTACTCATCCATCTTCATTCGATTGAGTTGGTTTGTAGAACTAGCCTGCTCCAATTGCTGCATCTGCGCGTACTGGGCAAACGGATCAACGGGCGCTTTGAATTGTGCGCCTTGGGCAATAAGTGCGTTTAGATCAGCCATTATCGGATTCCTCCACCATCAATTCGATACTGGCTTGGTTGCTGACTAGCCAAATATTTGTCAAAGTTTTGCTGGTTCTGATACGCACTTGCCATAGTACCCAGTGCATTGTTCAAAGTGTTACCCACACCTAATTGGCCTGCTGCTTGGGCTTGCCCACCCTGTACCATTAGGTTGCCAGCGTTTGTACCATACTGACCAGCATTAGCCGCAGCACCAGCCGCAGCCGCTTGACCTGATGACATTAAGCTGCCAAGGGGTGCAAGTTGGTTAGTTCGATTAGTTTGGTAACGGTTGTATGCGTTGCCGTATTCTTGCGATCCCATGTCTTGACCATAGCGAGTAGCGGCCTTAAGTGCGCCACCAGAAATCAAACCACCACGGGCGGCAGCTTGACGGTCAAGGGCTTTTTGCCCCTCAGACAATCGAAATGCGTAGCCGGGGTCTGCTTGGAAGTCAGACATCCCGAAGTCTTTGGAGTACCTGCCGTAACCTTCGGCTCCAGTGTTTGCACCTAGCCCCAAGAGTTCCATCAATCGGTTTTGACCAGTTACACCAGCCTCACGATAGGGCGCAGACATCCGCTGCTGCTCGTCAAACATTTGTTTTTGGAGTGCTGCTGCACGGTCTGCTGCATCGGCTTGTGTTCTAGCAGCATCACTAGCACCTTTTGCGGCTAGTCCACCACCAATAATTGAACTTCCAAGAATTGCTGCGCCAGTACTAATCGGTTCAGGCATGATCTGTCTCCCATTCGTCAAAAGTTTCAAAGGCATAAAACTCTCGTATCTCACGAGACACTTTACGCATATGGTCAAATCCACCAATCAAAAATGCAGTGGCAATATGAATTTCTATTCCAAAATTACGAATGTGAAATGCAAGATTACGCAAGTGTTTTTCCTCACTTCTACACATTTCATTGGCATCGTGAAACCCGTTAATTGCAGCCATGATTAGGGGCTGGTAATAGGTGTAGTTTGCCACAAACCAAGGGTTTGCGGGGAGTACAAACATCAACGAGGTAAACACCCGATTTATGTGGTTGTCCTCAACCACGACATCTTTGTCTATCAAATCGTCCCATAATTCTACGGCATCAAATAAACAATTCAGAAAATCAAGAGCTTGCTGGTTGCCTAAACACCAGTTCCGCTTGTTTTCTTGATTGGCTACTTGCCATTCCTGAGACATGACGGGCATCAGATTATTCCAAAAACAGGTTTAATAAAAATCACGAGATTTCCCTTCCGCTGACGCGCATATTGATGGCGCTGGCTGTTCCTGCAATTGTGGAGATAAACCCGCCAGATGGCAAGATTTGCCCAACAATCTCAGGGAAGATGTAAGTCTCAGACGCAGCCAAGGACTTGGCCTTGACAATCAAGTTGTCGTTACTAGCTGTGCCAGTGGAAGTAATCAGGTTGACGCTGATCGTAGCTGCCGAGCCGCTGTAATTGGTGGCTGTGAATTTGTCAATGATCGTGGTAACGCCATTGGCAATGTATTGAGTCGTTTGAGTATCCTCAACGGTCTTGGCGGGAACTAGGTTTTTGGCGGTTACAGTCATCGAAGCACCTTTTACAAAATGACCCAGCGGGAGCCTGACGAGACTGTCACTGCCTTACCGCTTGCAATCGTGATCGGCCCAGCCGACATTCCTGAATTTCCAGTAGCAATAGTGTAACTGACTGAGACTGTTTTGCTGTTAACTTGGATGCCATTGCTAGAAATCATAGCCAATGATGTCAATTCGCCCGTAGACGGCTTGTACAGCAGATTGGCGTTGCTGGTGTTAGCTGTTGTCAAAGAACCGCTAGTAGCTGCCGCAAACAATGGATACACATTGGTGGCGGTAGTTGTGTCGTTGGTGATTGTTGCCCCACCACCACTACTACCACCAGTTTGTTTCAAACTTCCAGTGGTATCGTATGTACCATCAGTTGTCCATGTATCACCAACTTGCAAAGTAACTTTAACAATCACCCTTGTGCTTGCGGTATTTAGATAGCCGACAGTTATTGTTACTGCGGCGGTGTCATTGTTCTCTACTGTGATTGTGTTTATGATTCTTCTGGTAGAGGCTGCTGGTGCAGAAACCGCAGTTACTGCCGTAGTCCCATTCAAGACACCATCGTTTGCACCTTCTGTAAAAGAAGTGCCATTGTTATCTGCGTATGCTGCTGTAAAACTTGGGTTTGTTGTTGCAGCCGCGCCCGACATAACTATCGTTATGGACTTTGATGTTGTGTCTAAAACTATCATACTTTCCTTAGTTTAAGAACCATGCAAAAGCATAGGCATTGGTAGTCGAAGATGCAACAGAAGCCCAAGATGTATCTGTCCCATCGGTAGTTAGATACTTGCCTGAATTAGTTGCTTGACTAGGGGCTAGTGCATTAAAAGCCGCATTAGCCGTAGTTTGCCCTGTGCCACCATTAAGAATCGGCAAAGCTGTTCCAGAGTAGGAAATAGCCAAAGTGCCTGAACTTGTAATCGGTGAGCCTGTGACAGACAAGAACGATGGCACAGTCGCAGCCACCGAGGTGACAGTGCCACCGGGATTGCTTGAATTGATTGTTTGGTTAGGCCAACTGCCTGTGATCGTGACATTCGTACCCGCTACTAGCGCAGGGGTTGCCGTACCACTACCACCATTAGCAACAGCCACGATCCCAGTCACATTCGATGCTGTGCCTGTGGTATTTTGGTTAAAGGTGGGCCAAGTAAATGTGCCTGTGCTAAAGTTGCCTGACTGCGGTGTACCCAAAATGGGAGTGACCAAAGTGGGCGAGGTGGCAAATACCAAAGAGCCAGAGCCTGTCTCGTCTGTAACCGCCGTTGCTAGATTGGCACTAGACGGTGTAACAAGAAAAGTTGCCACCCCAGTCCCCAAGCCCGTGACTGATCCTATTGCTGGTGTTGCTGTGGTATTGGTAACGCTAGTGACTTGGCCTTGGGCATTCGTAACAAACACTGGTATATCAGTGGCAGAACCATAAGTGCCAGATGTACCAGTGTTGGTAATTGAAAACTGATTGGTGCTAAGGGTTAACCCTGTACCAGCCGTATAAATCTGGACAGCGGCAAACTCAATAAAAACAATCGAGGTTGTACCAACCACAATTGGCAAAGCAGTCTGCTGAACCCATGATGTATTGGCGTTGGTAGTGCCAGCCAACACTAAGAACAAGTCGCCTTGGTCGATTTCATTAGTACCTGTGCCGCTGGTATCGTAATCAGTAGCACGGGTCAAAATGTAAGGCAAAGACGCAGTACCAGCTTGGGTTAGCGTGTAAGCCCCGTTGTTTGCGCCTGCTACTTCATCTTTGACCAAAATGCGCTTACCAACATCACCCACGACAAAGGTGTACCCATCAATGGTTAAAGTTCCGTTGGCGTTAGCCGTCAAAGTTGCACCAACACCACTACTGCCATTGTTGTAGGTGTTTGCCGCTAAAGCAGTCGTGCTTGCGTAGTTACACGCTGGATGGAAATTGATACCTGTGGCAATACTGTCGGCATAGGACTTATTGACAATATCACTGCTAGATACAGGGCTAGTTGTAATTGTTCCAGTTGTCAGCCCAATTGAAGAAATATCTGTGTTTACACCTTTGAGCGCAAATGGAGCGCCCGTAGCCACCGTAGCCCCAGTACCACCGTTAGTCACAGCCAATGTGCCACCAAGGGTAATAGTGCCGCTAGTGGTAATTGGGCCACCAGCAGTGGTCAGCCCCGTTGTGCCACCTGATACATCTACCGATGTGACCGTGCCTGAACCACCGCCAGCAGAAGCTGGTACAAAAGGAGGCGCAAGTTGCAGGTCATCCAATGATGTCTGGTTATTGCCGCCGCCTGTTAAATTGAAAATATTGAGAAAAAACCGATACCACTCACGCGACATCAGGCCCGTCCGAGAATCGACAAATTCGACTCGTGACGAGGGTATGCTGGTTATATTGAGATTTTCAGGCATTTGTTGGGCTAACGATTAGTTCAGCACCCACGATAACCATCTTGACTGGATCAGTGCCAGACACCTCATAAACACGGTCACGCAGCTTGAGGGTCATGCCCAAACGCCGCCAAAACACCCGCTTGAAGTATTCACCAATCTTGCCCATTTTTGACCAATGCTCACTAGACCATGTGTGACCACCATCATCAGACCAACGAAGCATAATTTCAGGGTCATCTCCTTGGCCTGTGACTAACCCAGTACCCGACTCCACATCTAGTTGAAGGCTGTGCTGTGCCGAGCGTTTGAGGTTATTTGTGCCTGTTGGCAATGCTCTCCATGACCGTAACCACTTTTGAACATCGCCGTTATCAGCGTAAACATCTAAACTCATCTTGTAGATGTTGCCATTTTCAAAGTCGCCAACAATGGTGTTGCCACCAAAGTTGCATTGGCAGTTGCTGCGGTGACGAGTAAATTCACCGTTGTCCCACCCAGCACGCTCGTGCCATGCCTGTGTGGACACATCGTAGACCCAAGTGGCATTGCCAGTGGGGAATGTCAGCACATAAAAAGCATGGCCCTCTTGCTGGTAGGTGTAGGCAATTGCGTCCGAGATGTTGCCGTACTGGGCAATAGCATACTCAATGGCATGGGTAGAAACCCTAACGCCAGTGTAGCCGTTGGCGCGGTAAACGATTCCCTGCCCACGGGCATCCGTGCCGAGCCAGAATAGGGCATTGTCCAGCTTTGCCACAGAGAATGCACTCACACACCCAATTTCGTTAAAAGCCCCTTGGATGCGCGTTAAAGGGAAGTCAGCCAGTCCAGCGTCATACCAGACTTCAATCGAGTCAGTGCCAAACATCCACGCTTCGCGGTGATCTACATTGATGGCTACCAGTCCATCGGGTGAGCCTTCTGTGCTGGCAAAATCTAATGGGTCAACTGACAAACCATCAAGCAAAGATGTCACCCAGACCTTTTGACTGTCAGGTTCATTGAACACAAAGTAACCGTCTAAGTAGCCAACCGTCACTGCGCCAGGAAAGTCAGGATCGGTGATTTGCTGGAATATGTTGGTGACTTCGTTGTAGATGTAGCTGTCAGGGTTGCAAGCCAAGAACATCTGTGTGCCATTGTCAGCAATCGACACTTGACCAGTACCAGTCACATTGCCCAAAAAGGTAGGCGTGGCGGTCATTCCTGTGACTTTGTAGAACTCATTGCCCGACACGACATAGAAGTCGCTGCCGTTGGTTTGGTGCGCCCACAGCGCCCGAATTGGGCCTGTGCCTATGGTCTGCAAGAACTCTAACCCCGGCGCACGGTTAAAGAATCCCGCAGTCTTACCCCCATCGGGGGTAGCCTCTGGGAAAAGGTTTACAAGTCGGTTATCCGCAGCATTGACACTGCGTGCGACATAAGACGCGCCCAGAATCGGTGTTTGCATTAGTAGTTACCCGCATAGACGTTAAACCGTTGACGAGTTGCTATGAGAGAGTAAGGCATAGACATGATGTCATCAGGGTTGTTGATGCGTTTCAAGTTGCGCTTGCTAGTCATGGCAATACGGGTCACTTGGGGGCTGGGTTCAACACCAAACTCAGGTGCAATCTCCATTGCCAAGTTGTAGACAAACGCACGCAGGTAGCCCGGTGGGAATGTCAAATTGGTTACTAAAGTGGCTGGGTTGGTTAATTCATCAACCGAGATAAAGTGCCACTCCAAGTCCCGTGTGGGCTTTGGGTACACCGTCATCGTAGCGTCAGGGTAGGTCATGTTGACAAAGATGACCTGCGGGTAGGTGGAAGTAACAGTTTTTACAGCAATACCATCGTACTGTTGCTGATTGATAAACTTGATGCCAAAAGACACATTTGTGCCGGGATCACGGTAGTAAGTGGCATCGTCAAACAGGACTGGGCGATTGCCTGAAAAGTTACCACTTGGGCCAAGTGTGCGAGTAATTTGACCCGCAGGCCATGTGAAGATTTGATCTTGGGTGCTGAATACAGATA
>Ga0181348_1000716_pt1 | contig 14408 bp, 18 predicted proteins | sample Su13VDMM110DN_FD_130092 | JGI IMG/M metagenome (GOLD analysis project Ga0181348, IMG submission 130092) | Freshwater viral communities from Lake Michigan, USA - Su13.VD.MM110.D.N | ecosystem: Environmental > Aquatic > Freshwater > Lake | place: USA: Michigan | collected 2013-07-16
CCAATCAGCTTGCGGCTGGGCAAGCCAACATTGGTCTGGGTCAATCTACCCAACAAATGAACCTCAGAGACGCCGCCGCATTACAGGCGGTTGGTGAATCTGGACAAGCCCAGCAACAGCGTGGCATTGACGCCAGCAGAGGGCAGGTCGCTGCGGAAAACGCCGCGCCGTTCTACAACGTCGGTCAGGCGTCCGCTATTGCAGGTGGCGCACCGGCAGGTGGATCGACTGGATCGACGACTACATCTGCGCCGGGTGCGAGTTTAGCTTCACAGATTGGTGGTTTGGCTGTTGGGATTGGAGCTAAAGTTCTGGCCAAAGGCGGGGCTGTTAAAAAAGGTTCACTGAAGAAGTCTAGCTACGGCAAGCTGCCGAAGCGTGGACTTGGAATGTTTGCGAGGGCTTCATAATGGCGTTCAATCCAATGCAACAGCAGCAGTCGCCCGACATGCTGATGGCGATGATGACCGATCCGCGTAGTACACCGCAGCAGCGTATGGCGGCAATGAACGCCTTGAACGCGCTAAGGGGCGGCGCGAACGCCCCCCAGCAGCCGCCGCAGATGACCGGCGATAGCACGGGCGTGAGCGACATGGACCCTGCGTTTATGGCCGCTGTGCGTCAGGAAATGATGGGCCAGGGGCCGGAAGAGCAGCCCGAAATCCCGCAGCGTCAGGCCGCGCCGGAAGCGCCGCAGAACCCGTCCACGGAAGCCCTGATGTCGGGCGCTGCCGATGCCAGCCGTGTGGCGGCTATGGCTCACGGCGGGGCGGTGAAGGGGTATGCGGTTGGGGGTAAATTATCGTTACTTCAGCCGTATATTGACTTAGCAAAAGAATACTCTGGAGACACAGAAGATCGGCCTATGTCTGATAAAGATTTGAGGTCAACTATATCTGATATTGGTTTTCGCATAGCGGCTGGTCAATCTGCACAACCTTTACAAAATGTAGCTACGGGTATTTTGGGTGGATTAAACGAATTTGATATTAAAAAAGCAGAACGCGCTAAAAACAGAATGGCCCAATTAACAACTGGTCTTTCATTGCAATCTGCTCTTGCTAAACAAAACGAAAATGTAAAAGCTCGTCCTGGAGAAGTTATCCTTGAGAGACAGCCTGATGGTACTTTAGTTCCTGTTTACACGGCTCCGCCACTTGATAAAGACACGGCGTTAGAAGCGAAAATAAAATTTATACAAAACGCGAATCCTGATCTTTCACCCGATCAAGTTATTAATATTGCAACTGGTGTCACGGGGATAGACCGCGACCCAGTAACTGGTGCAGCTAAAATATACAATTTGGCTGATCTTAGTGGCAATGGTAGACCACAAGCCACAGCGGTACAGCCAACAACTGGACAAGCAACAGTAGGGCAACTTCCATCTGCCGTAAATCAGCCACCTGTTAAGGCGGCGGATATACCCCTTCTTGAAGCAGTAAATTATTTGGGAGGTAGAGACCCTATTAAACAAATGGCAGCAAGCGCGACTATTGGCGCGTATGACCCTGGGCAAACGCTCAATATTGCTAGAGATAAATTAAAATCTTTTTCTCAAGATGTTTATGCAATGAGGGGTGGTTTATCAAGATTAAGTGAAAACGAAAGAAGTGAAATACAAAAATTACTTCCTTCAATGGGTGTGTTTGTTTCACCTGCCGCAGAATACGACAAACTTATTACGTGGAAACAAGACGCTGAAAAAACTATTAAAGAACAAACAGCAATAAGAAATGATGATAACGCTCCAGCGGATCAAAGAAAAGAAGCGGCTTCTAAAATTTCTTCTGCCGAAAGTATATTAACTAAAATTGGCGATCCTGAAAAAATTAAAAGACCAAGCGATGACGATACGGTTGGAAAGAAGGCCGCAGAAAAAAGCAATTTAAATTTGCCATCTCCTTCTTCTGAGGAAGTTGAAGCTAAGGGCTGGCAACAAGCGCCAGACGGGAATTGGTATAGAAAAGACGGTTCGGGCCAATATTCAAAGTGGGTTCCTTAATATGGCTGAAGTCCCAGTTGATTATGATCCATTTGCTGCAAAAACCTCTTCCTCAAAAGGGAAAGAAGTTTCTGTAGATTATGATCCGTTTGCAGAAACGCCAGCATATGCTCAATTCCCCGCTGCTTTTAATGTGGGGATAGCCCCTATTGTTGAGCCTGTAGAACGTTTTGTCGGAATGAACCGGCAGTTAGCTGCTGGAAAATTTCCATCTTACAGTGAATCTGAAACTCCAATTTCTAATTGGCTAAGGTCTGCAAGGCCACCTCAGACTCCAACCCAACGTGTTATGCGCCGCGCAGGTGAAGTTTTTACAGAAAATCTGCCATACACAGTTTTAGCAATGACTGGCGCACCAGCCGTTGCGGCTGTTGAGAAGTCTGTATCCCCAACGAGACTTGGCGCTTTGAAAAATGTAGCTATTGAAACGGCTCAAGGCATAAGAAATGCTCCAGCTACCGCTGCTTTGGGTGAAGCATTATCCACATTTACTTCTGGTCTAGGCGTTGGTACGGCAAGAGAATATTTAGGAGAAAAATATGAGCCACTGGGTGGGCTTGTCGGTGGTTTTGCACCTATAGCCTCCACTTATGCACCGAGCGGATTGGCTGTACGCGGAACAAAATGGCTATACTCAAGATTTAGCCCTCAAGCATTGGCTGAAAAAGCTAAAGAAACAGTTTCTAATGTTATTGGCCCATCTTTCTCTATTGAAGCAAGAGAAGGTCTTAAAGAAGCTGAAAGATTGCGTAAGCAAATTCCTGGCTATCAACCAAGCCTAGCCGAAGCAACAGGCTCGCCGTCACTTACAGTTACGCAACGCGCTATTGAGCAATCTGCTGAAGGCCAACAATTAGAAAACTTTGCGGCCAGAAGAAGGGCAAACGAATCTGCTATTTCAGCTTATGCAGCAAAAAATGCGCCTGAAGGATTTAACCCTGAATACGTTATTGATACAGCAAACAATAAATTAACCGGCTTGTATGGGCAAATAGAAGCTGCAAAACAAAAAACAGCCTCAATAACTGGCGGTTTATCAACAATATTTCCTTCGGCGCGAAGAGATTTAGGTTCACAGGGAAAAGCTGTGCGCGACCGTTATAACGAACTTCGCGTTACCACAAGAACCGAGATGGATAAATTAGCCGAAGATTTAAAATTGAATGATTTAAATCTTACTGAACCATTTCAAACATATGTTTCTGATGTTGATAAGTTAATTAAAAGTAGGTCTTACCTAGCATCAGAAAAAGGCGTTCCTGAAACCGCCAAAAAACTTATGGCCGTTAAAAGTTCCGGTGACAAAGAAGAAATTATACCTACAAATTTTACTGACATAATGGCGCTACGCACAACTATTTCTGATGATTTGCGTACAGCAACATCTGGTACAAACCCAAATCCTGGTCAAGCCAGACTTTTAAAAGTTATGGAAACAAAACTAGATAAATGGCTTGAATCTGCTGTCGCCAGCAAGTCTCCAGAAATCAAAGCTAATTACGATGCTTTTCGCGCAACATATAAAAAAGAATACATAGATAGATTTAACCAAGGTTCAGCTTTTAAAGTCAGACAACGAGATGGTCGTGGGTTTTACCAAACTCCAGACGAAAAAGTTGCTGAACTTTTTGCTAAAGATGAAACTAGTGCTAAACAATTTAAACAAACTTTTGGAGAAAACGCTCCAGAAGTTAAAAATGTTAATGATATTTTACTTGATGACCTTCGTAATTCAGCGGTTAAAGAGGGCGACATAAATCAAAAAGCCCTATCTCAGTGGCGTGAAAAAAACGCCAGTATTTTAAAAGAATTTCCGGTAACTGATTTAACAACTAAAAACTTAGAAACCGCCATGCGTAGCATTGGTGAGCGTAATGCAGTTTTAGAAGGTCGTAAAAAATCTATTGAAGATTCAATACTTGCTAGAAACTTACAGGCTGTAAATCGCGGAACTTTAACTCCTGATGAAACGATTGACCGTTCTTTAAAAAGCCCCAAATTAATGCAGCAAATAGTTGAAAGAGTTAGAGATGATGAAGAAGCGTTTAATTCATTAAGAAGGGCTGTTTGGGACAGGGTTAGCGTTCTGCCGCCAGCACAAATTAAGGATGCTCTTAAAACTCCATCTGTAATTAGTGTATTAAATCTTCAACAAAGAAATTCAATTTCTGATATTGCGTCTGCATCTGAACAACTTGCTAGAGTACAAGCATCAAGCGGCCAACCATATGATCCAAATATTCTTGCTGATATAGAAGCAAGGCTTGGAACTGGCATAAACCAGCTTATGTCAAGAGTATTTGCTGTTCAGTCAGGGCGTGTAGGAGCTAAATCTGCGGGTGTAGATTTATTAGGTAGATTTATGCGCGGTCAAAGCAAAACTCAAATGGGCGAGCTTTTGAATAAAGCAATGTATGACCCAGAAATAGCAAAAGATTTAGCTGATTACATTAAATTTCCTGGAACAAGGCAAATAAAGGCAAAACGAATAAACAGTTGGTTGTTAACCAATGGTTATTTGCCAGAGGAAAAAGAGAAACCTCCAGAAGTTCCGAATTATTAAATAACAAGGTATTTAAATGACCGACCCCACAGTCACGGAAGTGCGCCTTAGCCTCCATGAGCAGATATGTGCTGAACGGTATGGCGAAATCAAAGACGCCTTCAAGACTATCCACAACCGGCTGGATAAGATCATGTGGGGCCTGATGGGAATTTTGATTGCGATGGTGGGCTGGCTACTGGCTAACGGCGTGCCATGGAAGGGCTAAGGGAAGACCTGATTGCCGAGGAGGGCATCCGGCTCAAGCCGTACTTGTGCCCAGCCGGTAAGACCACCATTGGCGTTGGCCGCAACCTGGATGACGTTGGCATTACCCAGGACGAGGCTATGGAGATGCTCGATAACGACATTGATCGGGTCAAGGCCCAGCTTGCCAAGGCATTGCCCTGGCTGGAAACCAAGCCCCCAGACGTTCAACGGGCCATAGCCAATATGACCTTCCAGATGGGCCTGGGGGCGCTGCTGAAGTTCAAGAAGATGTTGGCCGCCCTGCAAGCCCGAGACTACAATGCAGCCCGTAGAGAGGCTCTGGACAGCGCCTGGGCCAAGCAGACGCCGCAACGTGCGAAGCGTGTAACTGATCTATTCAAGGAGGCTTAAATGGATACGACCAAATGGTATGCCAGCAAGACCCTGTGGATTAACGTAGTCGCCACCGTTGCCACCCTGGCCGGGGTGTTCAAGCTCGACCTCGGCCTGACGCCTGAAGTCCAGGCGACCGTGGTGACGACCATCCTGGCGCTGGTTAATATCGCCCTTCGGCTGGTCACCAAGACCGCCATCGTTAAGTGATCGGTCTGATTAAGGCGGTCTTCGGGGCACTCGGGGCGATCTTCGGGTACTTCAGGGACCGCCAGCTAATCAACGCTGGCCGGTCGGAACAAGCCAATGAAAACGCTCAGGCTACGCTGGACACCATTGCTAAGGTTGCTGTTCCTATTACCGACGCTGACCGGCTGCGCGTCTGGAAACGACTTGAAGCCAAGTATGGACCCAAGCCGGGTGTGTCTGGTGATACCAGCGCCGGACCTGACAAGCCCGACTAAGTGGATGATGGACTACGCGGTGATGTGGTCTGAGCGACTGGGGTGTGGGTGATGAGTGAAGAAAATAACGATGATGAATTCCGTTCTTGGATTCAAAAATACAAAATTAAAGAATCCTCAGACTACGATCTTAAAGCCGCGTTTAACGCCGGGGCTATTCCAGATAGTCGTGGACATTTAACTTCAAAATTTAAACTTCCTAATCACATTACTTATTCATATGATAGTGTTCATGCCAATGAACCAGATTCACCTCCACCGGGCCGTTGGGGGGGGTCTGATAAAACAGGTTGGACGTTTTATGCTTCTCCAACAAACATAAAAAATGCTGGTGGTATTGATAAACTTCAGGATTATTTTAAAAGAGAAGAACCAACATCAAAGTTAATTTTACCACCAATCAACCCCGACATTGCGAAGGCACGCGGAGGCGCGGTTCACCAACGGGCGCTTGGTGCAAAGTTGTTTGGTCTTAAATAGGCTCAATCTCCAGAGCCTTCTCAGCCAGATTCTGCATCCCTTCCCAATAGCCGGTCACGATCACCTCAATAAGATCGGACCACTCTTTCTTGCTGAACTCAGCCATGTCGGTCTTCTTCAGCCAGCCAAGGTATTCCCCAGCGCGTTCGCTGGACATTTCCATTGCCTTTAGTTCGTTTGCCGTTGGATCAATCATACGGTCCCCCATACATCTCATTGAACAAAAGTGCAGGACCGGGTCAAACAGGCCGATAGATTTCGGGTTAAACCGAAAGCCTCGACTCTCCCTGCGGCACACGTAGCACATCAAACCTGTAGTTTGTGATTTCATCAAATTTACCGTTGCGTTTGATTTGTATAGAACTTGGCTTCATCAATTCGTGTTGCCGCGCAATCGCTTCGGCTATGGAAACAGGAGGATTACCACCCCCTCGACGCCGCCACCAAGCCTTTGCCTTCTCAGCCGCAAAACCAAAGTGTTCTAGGCAGCACCATTCGCTGTACCTCAAGAACCCACAGCTATAAGTCACCTTGAGGCTGTCAGGCTTACCAACCTTGCGGTGCGTGCTGTAGTGGACGCTATCAACATCAACCCAGTGCGTAATGCTACCGCTCGATAGAACAGGCAGTTCGCTGGCCTTGGACACGATCTGAATCTCACGGGGGAACTCGTAGCCGCAGTCGGGGCATTGCATACAGGACAAATGCACAACGCTACGGCATTGGGGGCAGTTCTTAACCAACGGCCCGTCGCTCGGCCCAGTCTTCTCCCGGTGGTCTTTGTTCTTGACCCTGGCTTGATCCACAGGCCCGTGCCGTTGGATGTTACGGGCGAAGTCTAAGATCAGGCAGTCCTTCTTATCCTCGGCAATACGCATACCGCGCCCTACAATCTGCACATACAAACCTGGGGACTTGGTAGGCCGCAAGACGGAAATCATGTCTACTTGCGGTGCATTAAAACCTGTTGTCAGTACGCCCATTGAGCATAAAGCACGTACCTCACCGCGTTTAAACGCTGCAATCGTTTCAGCGCGTTCGTCTTTAGGCGTGTCGCCAAAGATGGTGCGGCAATCTACGCCCTCTTCGTTCAGCATGTCAGCCAGATGGCGGCAATGGTTTACGCCAGAGCCAAAGACCAGCCAATGGTTGCGGTCCTGGCCCCACTCGATCATCTCTTCTACGGCTCGGCGGTTGATGCCTTCTTCGTCCACCGCGTCTTGCAGTTCGGCTTGGATAAACTCACCGCCCCTGGTGTGGACGCCGCTGGTGTCCAATTCCAGCCGAGTGTTCTTGGTAATCAGGTTGCAGAGGTAACCTTCTTTAACCGCGTCCAACACGCTGTACTCGTAGCAAACGTCATCAAATAGCGCCCCATCGCCCCTGTGCAGCATCCCGCTGTCCATTCGGTATGGCGTGGCCGTCAGGCCGATGATCTTCATGTGCGGGTTGGCTACACGGAGGCTGTTGAGGAACTTCTGATACATCGTGTTGACCTTGCGCGGAATGAGATGCGCTTCGTCCACGATTACGAAGTCCACCTTCTGGAACAGGTGGGCCTTTGCATGTACGGATTGGATGCCGCAGAACACAACGGCTGGGGTGTGCTGGCGCTTACCAATGCCAGCCGAGTATATGCCAGCGTCAGCCTCGGGCCATTGACGCATCATCTCTTCATGGTTCTGTTTAATCAGTTCCATAACGTGAGTGACGACCACGATCTTCATCTCGCCGTATTCGGCAATGGACCGGCGGCATATCTCAGACAGCACAAGGCTCTTGCCCGTGCCTGTGGGCAGGACGATCAGAGGGTTGGCCGAATGGCCGTCACCCTCAAACCACTCAAATACCGAATCAACCGCCTGTTGCTGGTAGGGACGTAACTGTAGCATTTTGGTTCCTAATTATGTTTCCGTTGTTGAGTTTATATTCAATCCAGCCTTCACCGGCATCAGTTTGCGTTCCCGGCATCAGGCCAGGGTTGTACAAGTGATCCTTACAGCCAGACTTCTGTACTTCACGATCTAGTCTTTGTTTATGCAGTTCACAAATCCATTTGCCGTCCTGAGTAGACGTTGAGTGGACGCAAGTGCGGCAATTCGGCGTTGGTATCTTAGCGCCGTGGCAGTTGTCCGTGAACGGACACATCTTACATTGAAACCATGCCGCGCTTTCTGATATGCGCGGCGGGGGCTTATCGGCGCTAACGATCTTGTTGGCGCGTTCTATGTAGTGCTTGGCCGCGTCGGGGTTCAACGCCGTAAAGCACGCCGTCTCATCTCGGCTCCCCGGCGTGCAGACCGTCAGGTAATGCCAATCTATATTGAAGTAGTGCATGTAAAGCTGGGCCTGGGCGAAATAGATTTCGTCCCATTCCAACAAAGCACGAGACTCATCCTTGTTCTTCAGCTTTATCAGCTTCTCAAACTTCTCGACGTTTACACACTTGTGTTCCCAAACGTGTTGTTCTGGGGAGTGTTCCAGCCCGAAGATGATGCCATCTAGGTGGCCCCGAATGTGGCCGTCTTCAAAGCCAAACTGTTCGCCACTTTCCTGGTGGGTCTGGAGCGATATACCGTCCACCAGCCGTAAGCGGCCAGCCATTACATCTTCGCTGTGGTGGCCGTCCGCAATAGCCTTAAGGGACTTGGCGGTCATCTTCTCCGCATTGACCCAGTGGAACTGGTTCCAGATACGCCGTTCGCAAGCCGAGCCAATGGAGGACGCGCCGATGTAGCCGCGCTGCTCTGAGGCATACTGCTGCTCAAGGGCATCGTTCATACGCATAAGCGTTGGGTCGGGGAGGCTAATGGGGACCATTATATTCTTTCCAAAACCAAACAAGTCCGTGCGTTAGAACTCACGATCCTTGCGTGCCTTACTTCACCAGTTCTTTGAACCATTTTATGTCTTGTCGCTGACATGATAAGCGCCCCCCAGCAATTCGGATGGTGTGGGGGTCCGGCACCTGACTCTAAAACCAGCTTTCTGATGTCCTCGCCTATGCCGGTCCAGCCAATGGGGAGGTGCCAGATCACGTACATGGCTCGGTCATGCCATCCAGCGCCATTATCTGCCACCAGCGCGATGCCGTCATCCCGGCGGCGCTTGGATTCTTCCTCATCAAACATCGTTAGCTGACTAGGCTTAGTAACGGTTATTACTACCGTGGTCATTTTGTTATGGTCTGCAGTCATGAAAAAAACCGGGGGCGGCTAACCCCCGGCTCCCTATTTGCTACTTTTCCCAGGGCTTCTTCTTGGGACCGTTATCAGAAGCCACTGAAGCGGCACGCACAGCCGTTACTGGCGTGGCCGAAGCGTCTGACGGGACGCTTTCATTGATAGCAAAAAAACGGAATCTGTTTTCGTCTTCACCATTGTCGCTGCGTTTCCCCATAGCAGCACGGACTTTCAAGGGGATGTTGTGCAGCATAGCGGTGTTCTTGAACGGCTTACCCAGCGTATTGGTTGCGCGGAGTATGTCCTTCAAGGCGCGGTTTGCGATTTCAACAGTTTTATCGTTCCTGTTTACGACGTTCAGGTTTTCATAGAACTTACGGCCAACGTACTCACCGTCGAGGACCGTAAACTCAAAGTTGATGTATTTGCCAAGGCCGTTTTTAGTGTCCTTGAAGTCGCTGTCGGTTACCTCAACGACGTATTCACCAACAGGCAACAACGTCTTGCCAGGACGATCCGTAACGGCATCAGGGTTAAACTCAAATCCATGTAGTTCAGCCATAGTTATTCTCCTTTGGGTTCCATTGCTTTTGCAAGTTCGGTTGCGAAAGTTTCGTAGTTTAGTTCCATAGATTCGGGCAATGCCCAGCGGCTTTTAGCCACCCAGCCGGGACGCTCTTGAGTGTGTAAAACACGCTCACCAGCACCAACGGCTCGGGTCTTTTTCTGGTTAAAGCCCACATCCGACTTCACGGTGTTTACACGGTAGTTCGCAAACATCAGAAGGTCGCACCATTCCGAGATTATCGCCGCACCGCCTTTGTGCATATCAAGCATGTAGCGGTCGTAACTATCGGTCAGAGGATCGTCAAACCTTTTGACCTGGGTGTGGCCCAGCAAAATTACGGCCATTTTTTTTTCGTTACGGAGAAGATCAAACCCTTCTATGACGTTACGCCATAAATCAGTGGCAAACGCGTAGCCTTTACCAAAACCAATTTCATCAATGTTAGTGACTTTATGGTTTACGGCTACTTGCTTGAAGATCAACTGCTCCATCCAGTCGGCTGAATCCAGAACGACAGTTCCGAAGTTATGGTCTTCAGTATAGAGAGAACGTAAAGCCTCCATCACATCGCCGTATGACGTAGCTAGTGGGAAAGATGTTACGTCAAGGGCATCTAGGCCCTCTTCGGTCTGGATGAACACAGGCTTGTCGGCTTGTGCGGCGAAGCTGCTCTTACCAACGCCGTGCGTACCGTACAAGACAATACGCGGAGGACGGACAATGCTGCCTTTTCGTAATGATTTAAGATTGATTGCCATATTAATTCTCGTTTCTAATGACGGTTACAGATGTTTTTGCTGGTTCAACAGTTAGAGCCTTGCAAAAAGCGTTATAAAATTCAGGTTCATTGCTTTCCAGATAGCGCAGTCCTTTCAAGTCCAGTTCGGGTTTATGTTTCAGCGGTAGAATGTCTTCTGGGATGCCGAGCTTCGGCAGCATATCCCAATCAACCTTACGGTTGAGACGACCAGTGAGCGTGACCTTGTATGGTCCGATCTGATGGGACTCGCTGCCTTCAGTCTTTGATGTGATGAAGGAGAGAAGCTCCTCCTCAAGCTCAAGACGGCGCTTGTTTGCCGCAATCTCTTCGTTCTTTGCGTCCATCCAATCTGACGCGGCATCTTCAACAGTACGGTTAGAAAACATTTTTGGTTTGAAGTTCATGATTTCCTCGTTGGTTGTGATTACATTTCCGTTTTGGCAAAAAGGAGATTGCCAAGTCGTCGTCGCTGTGTCAAACACTATTTTCTCTGCAACGGAGATTTATATGAAATTGAGAAAATGGCTTGATCTGCAGAAGCTCACCAATCGTGAGTTCGCCGTTATGATTGATGTTTCAGACAGCGCGATACACAGGTGGACATCTACGGATGATGACAAGCGTATACCGCGTCCAGAACATATGTTGGCTATAGAGAAGGCAACAAGGGGAAAAGTGAAGGCGCAGGACTTCTATTCGTGAGAGTTGTGTCCTTCACCGTCCCAGGACAACCTGTAGCGAAGGGCCGCGCCAGAATATCTACATTTGGTGGTCATGTGCGTTCGTACACGCCGGAGAAAACGCGCCGGTATGAGAATCAGGTGTCGGCTTACGCTGCGGAGGCAATGAGAAACGTGCCGCCAATGGGTGGGCCTGTTGAAGTTGTTGTAGATGCACATATGCTTGTGCCAAAGTCTTGGTCGCTTAAGAAGCGGCTTGCTGCAATCGCGGGACAAATCAAGCCAACAACTAAGCCTGACCTAGATAACATCGTTAAAGCCCTCGACGGCATGAACGGCATTGTGGTCGTTGACGTCTCGCAGATTGTTAAGCTGACGGCTACCAAGCAGTACGCCGAAATCCCACAATTAATTGTAAGTGTCATAGGGCAAGAATGACCGACTTCATCACGACTGCAACCCGGCTCGTAGAGCGGGGGTACTCGGTTATACCCATCATGCCTGGAGAGAAGCGTCCCGGCGAGTTCAAGGGCAACCAGTGGATCGGTATGAACCAATGGCAGCGGTTCTGTGATAAAGCCCCAACCAAGTTCCAGTTGGACATCTGGGCCAAGTGGCCTAGCCCGTCGATCTGTTTGGCCTTGGGTCGAGCCAGCAACGTAACGGCCATCGACTTTGACTACGGTAGCCCAGAAGTCCGCGCCGCGTTGGAGGCGTGTCTGCCGCCGTCCCCGGTCAAAAAGATGGGTGCCAAGGGCTATACGGCTATGTACAGGGGCTTCGCGGTGCTGTCCAAGAAGTACCTGCTGGATGGCGTTTCGGTGATTGAGGTGCTGGCCCAAGGCAAACAGACGGTCCTGCCGCCGTCCATCCACCCCGAGGGCATGAGTTATCACTGGCTGACCCCCGACACTTTGGAGGATTTAACGGCCTCTGAGTTGCCAGAATTGCCCCACGACATACACGATAGAATTGCAAAAGCCCTGGAGCCATTCCAATCCAAGGTAGAGAAACAGGCTGTTAACGGCAAAGCTATCCAGGCTTCCGTGCAAGGCGACAATGATAGCTTTTGGCGTGATATCAATGATACCGCTTTGTTAAACCTGGATAATTGGGTTCCAAGGCTGATTCCAGACGCCAAACGTGGGGCCAATCGCGGGTATAGGGCCGTGGCCCATTGGCGGGACGGTGATGGGGCCAATATCGGTATTACGCCAGACGGCATAAGGGATTTCGCCAGAGACGCTGGCATGACCGCCATAGACTTGGTTATAGCCGTAACCGGGGCAACCCTCGATGGGGCTACGGCATGGCTACAGGACGCCCTGGGGATGCGCCAGGAAGCCGTCTTTGACGCCAAGGTATTTGAGCCGCCCCCGGCCAAGGTCGCGCCTGTAGCGCCCTGGAAAAAGGCCGAGTCAGTGGCCGCGCCGTTTAAACGCAAGTCTGGCTCCCTGGAGCCAAAAGGCGCGGTGGGTAAGCTGACCCAATACATCAATGAAACCTCTATCCGTCCCCAGCCAATCTTGGCCCTGGCAGCGGCCTTATGCGCCATTGGGACGCTGGCAGGGCGCAAGTACCGCAGCCCGTCCAATCTGCGTACCAACCTGTTCGCCATCAGCCTCGCGGACTCAGGGGCTGGCAAGAACCATAGCCGCCAGATCGTAGACCGGCTTTTCAGCGACTTTCTGGGAGCCGAGAAGAAGATCGGCGGGTCCAAGATCGCGTCAGGCTCGGGCTTGTTGAGTGCCCTGCACCGCAGCCCGTCCATTCTGTTCCAGATCGACGAGTTTGGGATGTTCTTGGGTGCCATGCTCGACAAGCGCGGACCGAAGCATCTGATCGAGATTATGTCCCACATGACCGAGTTGTTTACCTCCAGCAATTTGACGTACCACGGCATCGAGTACGCCGACCAACGGGACCGCCCCCGGCAGGAAATCGTCCAGCCGTGTTTGAGTGTGTACGGCACGACAGTCCCAAGCCACTTCTGGAAGGCTCTGGAAAGCAGCAACGCGGTTGACGGTTCGCTGGCGCGGTTCTTGGTCTTTGAATCCGAGGAGAATTACCCCGACGATCAAAACGCGCAGGAGAAAGACCCGCCAGTCGATTTGGTTGATCTGCTTGCCAGAATAAACGAGGGCATCGGTGGTATCGCGTCTGCATTGGATGGGAGCCATACGCCAGAGCTAATGCACGTTTCATATGATGACGCCGCTACCAAGATGATTAAAGACATGAAGCTCGACACAACCAAAAAGTTGAGGGCTTTGGAAGGCACGCCGTTTACATCGTTCTGGGCGCGGCGCGACGAGTTGACCATCAAGGTCGCCATGATCCACGCCATCGGCTGTGACCCCGAAAACCCGATCATCAACACCTACGATGTAGAGTTCGCCCGAGCCATTGTAGACAGGTCAATCAATCAGCTAGTGGATGGCGTCGAGCGTTATGTCAGCGACAACGCCGCAGAGAATTTTAGCAAGCGTGTTATCGAGATAGTCCGTAAGGCGGGTGGGTCGATGCAAGCGTCAGTCTTATGCCGCAAGACGCAGTTCCTGGGCCGTGATCGTGATGCCGTGATGAAAGGGTTAATTGCAGCCGAGGTGTTGATTGAAGTCATCGCAGCAGCCACCGGCGCGTCCGGTAGGCCGAAAGTTACCTACCGCCTGAAAGACGCCGTGCCGTTCTAGTGGGTATGCTTCTCAATCATCTCAGCCTGGACGGCGGGGAAGCGTGTAAACACTTCTAGCAGTCGCATGACACCGCCGTGCGGTTCTGTCGTGCCAGACAAATAGCGGTAGATGGTCCGCAGGTCGCAGCCAAACACGGCGGCGGTTTGTTCACGGGTTAGCTCGGTGGCCTTACACCAGGCCGTAAACTTCTTTTGTTGAGTTGTCATTTTTATCGTCCCGTTTCGTTCGTTGTTTTAATTAAATGTATCAGCAGCAGTTCAGGGTTTAGCTTCAGGTTCGCAACGTGCGGCGGGAGCGGAACGGCGTCGGGCCAGGGGCCGCGCAGCCGTTCACCCAGCCGATAAAGTAAGCGTTCATATAGTTTTTTCATCGGGCATCTCCATGTACAGTTTTGCAGTTGGGCCGCACGCGCCAAGGTCATCCCGACA
>Ga0181348_1000720_pt1 | contig 14375 bp, 19 predicted proteins | sample Su13VDMM110DN_FD_130092 | JGI IMG/M metagenome (GOLD analysis project Ga0181348, IMG submission 130092) | Freshwater viral communities from Lake Michigan, USA - Su13.VD.MM110.D.N | ecosystem: Environmental > Aquatic > Freshwater > Lake | place: USA: Michigan | collected 2013-07-16
AGGCCAGGCGCTCCGCGAACTCGTCGGCGGTGAAGTCGGCGCTGGTTTCGACCAGCATCGCGGCGGCGTGGATCAGTTGGGCGGTGGTCATTCGCCCTCCGGCTCAGCCATGAAGGCGTCGAAGCGGGCGCGGCCAGGGCCGAGGAGGGCTTGCAACAGCGCCGACCGCTGAACCGACTCCATCCCCGACGGGCGAGGGCGGCCAAGCGATTCAGACCACGCGGCGACGTTGTCATACTTGATGCCAAGCTTGTCCAACTCGGCGCAGAAGCTCTTGCGGGTGGCGTCGGGCCACCGTGCCGCCGCCTTCGGAGCCTCCTGCCGGGCAATCTGCTCGCGCGGCTGACTCTGCCATGCCGGCGGTCCATCCTGACGCTGATTGCCCTGCCACCCCCCGCTTCGGGGCGCGGGCTCCGGCGTATGCGCGTCGGCGTCGTTTGCGCCTTCGGTGGGGATCGAGAAGGTCTGCATAGCGGCGTACTTGTAGGCGGCGCTCATGGCCTTGTTCGTGGCCTTGTCGGCGCTATCCATCGCCTCGCCGATCGAGGTGATCGTGTGACTGCTGCCGTCGAGGGCGCAGACGAGATCGAAGTCAACCTCGCACACGACGTAGAAGAGCGTCCCGCCGTTCTTGGTCGCACCCTCGGTCATCGTGCGCGACTTCACGCGAGGCAACATGCACAGGTTGTTCTTCGCGAGCGCCGGGCTCAGCGCGTTGTATACGTCGTCAATGCCTCGGAAGTTGTAGCCCTGCATGGTGTTCTTCCGATCCTTGGCGATGCCGGCGAGGCCCATGTCGCGGATCACGCCGACGATCGCAGCGTAGACTTGGGGTGGTTTGATGGGGTCAGACATGTGGCTCCAGGGTGAACCGCCAAGTCGGCGGCGGGGTTGGTGCTCAATCCTTACCCGCGTGGTGGTGGGGCGTCAAGGTGTGGCGATCATAAATAGTTACACGCGGTGTCCCTTGACGCTCGCCCGGTGCTGGTATAGTGTCGCAGCATGACCACCTTTTCCGCACGCCTCGCCAACCTCCGGCCCCGCGAACTGAAGCAGGAGGACGCTGCCCGCAAGGCTGGCGTCACCCGGCCGACCCTCTCGAAGTGGGAGCGCGGCGTCTGCGTGCCCCCAGCCGACGACCTCGTCAAGTTGCTTAACGCCTACGGGGTAAGCGATGTGGATCGGCTCGCCCTGCTTGACACGCTCAACCCTTTGGAGGTGTCCGATGCCCTCTGAATCCGCGATGAACCTCGCCCGCCGCGCCTACGTCGCCGGCTGCGAGGCGTGGCAGGAGCCCGACGCCAAGGGGCTGAACGAGTGCATCGTGGAGCACCTTGCGGCGGCGATTGAGGCGGCCGAGCTCCGGGGCATGGAGCGGGCCGCGGCGATCTGCGACGGCCGCGCGGTCAACGCCTTCCAAGGGCGCGTGGCGTGGGCGTGCGCGGCGGCCATCCGAGCGGCGGTGAAGGAGCCCAAGCCATGACCAGCCTGCCATTCGGCACGAACGACCCCGAGGAGCCGTCGTGAACTTTACAGCGACGATCCCCGGCGACCCAAGGGGCAAGGGTTCGGTGAGAGTCTACAACGGGCGGGCGATGAAGGACGCCAAGACCGCGGAGTACATGACCCGCGCGATCCTCGCGTTCCAGGCCGCCGCCGGTGGGTGGACGCGGCTCGACGGGCCTTGGTGGGTGGACCTTCGCGTGTTCGTGGACCGACCCGCGAGGCTGATCCCGAAGGCGAGGGCGCGCACGCCTCAACCGCCGGCCGGTGAGTTCGTTGCGCCGTGCAAGCCCGACGTTGACAACATCGCCAAGGCCGTGTTGGACGCGCTGGTACAGGCCGGCATCGTCGTGGATGACAAGGCGTGCGTCAGTCTCCGCGCCCGAAAGTTCTACGCCGCGGTCGGAGAGCCGCCCGAGGTGCGGGTGACGCTCGGTGGTGTCTCGGAATGGTCAACCACTGCGGAGGACAAATGAACCTAGCCATCGACCTGATAACCGGCGACAAGGTCGCACCAAACCGCGGCCAGCGGGCGCTCTGCCCATACTGCTACGAGCCGATGTGCGGCAAGTGCGGCGCGGTGCTTGAATGGCACTGGGCGCATATTGGGCCACCCTGCGTAGAGTGGGCCACCGCGTTTGTCGGCCCCACCGGAGGAGCAAGCATCCCGAACAACGAGGAGGAGCGGGGAACGTGCGCGCGCTGCCGGTGGATGGCCGGCGGCAAGTGCCGCACCCGAGACGCCCGCGCCCATCGGTGGTTTGCTGCGTATGCCGACAAAACCGGCCGGCCACAATGCCCAGCGTTTGCCGCCGGCCCGCCTGTGTTTGTGGAGCCTCCAGTCGTGTCGGACGGATTGTCTACGGATCAGCAGCAATCGATGTTCTCGAAGCGCCGATGACCCCAAAGCTCTATCCTGAGTGTCCCAGCTATCGCGGCTTTGGATGGGTATACGGCACTGGTGAGGATCAACTGCGCGTCCTGGGCAACGATGGCACACGGCTCCGCGTGGAGTACCCCAACCGCAGCGACCGTCCGCGGGCGTGGCTCGCAATCAATGCGCCCATGTTCCGCGCGCTGGCAAAGTGGATCGCTGCGGGGCCGGCGTGGGCAAGCCCGGCAAAGGCGATCGGGCCGGGGCCGCTGTTCGCGCAAAAAAGAAACGATGCCGCGTGACCATGTGTTACGCATTGACAGCGCCGGCCGTTGCAGGACGGGCGCCGATCTCTAAACATGCCGCCACGGATTGACGTGGTGGCTCCGGTGGCGGGTAGCTGCAACCTACCCGCCACCGCCTTTGGGAGCATGGATGAGCGAACGTGATCTGGTTGACGACATCGCCGAGGTGCTCACCTCGCGCGGCTTTCGGGTTCACCGGGAGGTGTCGTTCCTACTCCCGACCTGGGACGGGGGCGATCAGAAAAGGCGGGTCGATGTGTTCGCGCTCGCCCCCGAGTCGTGGGAGCATCGTCGGCTCTGGACGGTGATCGCCATCGAGGCCAAGCGCCGTGGGTCGGGGGAGATGGGCGGAGAGGTGGACGGACTCTATCAGGCCCGATCCGTCATGTTCGGCCGCGACTTCCGCAAGGATGGCGTGGACTTCGTGCGTCCGAGCGTGGCGCTGTACGTCGATAGCGAGTCGTGGACGCCTGAAAATCAGGCGCACACGGAGCGCGAAACGATGTTGGCCGATCGGGTGCTGTGGCGAGTCGGCGCGGCCGTCCTTCGTCGCGATTGGAGCGGCACGCCCTACTTTATTTATTCGAGTTCGGGCCGCCAACAGGCCACGTATCGCTTTCCAGATCAACCGTAGCCGGATACTTTTACCATGCCATGCTGCTGTGGGGTCGCGCCCACCGGGGGAGGTGCCACCTCCCCCGTCCGCAGCGGGCCGGAAGTAAACATGCAGCCTCCCCTCCTTCTCCGCTTCTGGCGGCTACGCCTGAGTTTTGCTCAGGGCCGCCTTCTCTTGGCATGGCAACACCGGGACGGCACGATCGCCGCCTTCTTGGTGCTGCCATGAGCGCCGAGGTGATCGACTTCCTGCGCGTGCTCCACGAGGACGCCGAAGGCAAGATCGAGATTCGACTTATCGCCGACACGAAGGACCGGGAGCAATCCCTCCCCATCGTTCGGCGGTGGTTCACCCCTGACGCGCTCGCTGCCAAACTGCCGGAGATTACCGCGTTCGCGGAGGCCAGCGGCTACGCCGTGTTCTTCGGCGTGCTGCCCCGCACCAACGACGGCGGCACCGCGCAGGATGTGGCACCGGCGCGCGTGCTGTGGTGCGACCTCGACTACAAGGATGTCTTCGAAGTGGAGGCGTGGCGGCGGATCGACGGATTCCCCGTGCCGCCGTCCATTGTGGTCTGCTCTGGGCGCGGGCTTCACCTGTACTGGCGGCTTCAGGAGCCGGAGTCGCCGCACTACCTCGCGGGCATCTGCCGGCGGATCGCCTATGCGCTGGGCGGCGACAAGTGCTACGACCCCGCCCGCATCCTGCGCTTGCCCGGATCGCGAAACCTGAAGGCGTGTTGGTCGGCGGCGGGGTTCCAGTTCGACGCCGCGCGTGCGCCGAAGGTGGAGATTCGCCGCTACGAGCCGGCGCGGTGCGCGCAGCCCTTCGACTTCGACGACCTTGCTGATCCGCCTGCACCCGAAGCCAGCCGCGAGAAGGTGAAGCGCGAGTCAAAGGAGATCGGGGCCACCCTCCCCGCCACCGTGCGCCGCTTGCTTGATCGCTCTCCGCGCCTCGCCGCGCTGTGGCGCTCCGAAGGCAAAGCCCACGGGGACACCAGCGGCAGCGGCTATGACCTGAGCTTCGCGTGCCACCTGGTCAACATGGGCATCCGCAACGTAGACGACCTCGATGCCGCCGTCTCCGCCCGTCCCCGCACCGGCGAGTCGAAGCCGGCGAGTACGCGGAACATCAAGCGCACCGTGGAACGCGCCCTTTCCCTGGTCCCCGAGCCGCCGCCGCCCGACATGCCCCCCGAAGGGCCAGCGCCGGAGGACTCTGAACCGCCACCCGAACCAGAGGCCAACGACCGGCGACCCCGGATCGTGGTGAACGCCGAACGGCTCGGCCTGACCCATAAGTGTTGGGCCGCCACCCTCGCGACCAACACGCCGCCGCGCATCTTCCAGCGTGCCGGCGAGGTGGTCACGGTGCGCTTTGCGCCCGATGCCCCTTCTGAGATTCGTTCCTTCGGCGTGGCCGACATCACCGGGGCCGCCATGCGTTCGGCGCGGTTCATCTTCGAGAAGATCAGCAAGGAAGGGGTCGTTACCCGCTCGCCTGCCGACCCCCCGAAGCTCATCATGGCGGACATGCTCGCCTACCCCGATCCGGGGCTCCCGGTGATCGATGCGATCGTGCGCTGCCCCGTGTTCGACAAGCGCGGACGTCTTGTCCAACAGCTTGGCTACGACCCGTCCGGACTCTACTACGACCCGCCCGAGGGGTTCGCCGTCCCGCGAATGCCGACCGATGCCGAGGCCGTCAAACTCGCCAAGGAGTTCATTCTCGATGACTGGCTTGGCGAGTTCCCGTTCGCCTCCGAAACGGACAAGGCGCACGCCCTCGCCCTGCTCATCCTGCCGTTCGTTCGACGGATGATCGACGGGCCGACCCCGCTGCACATCATCGAGGCCAGCGAGCGCGGCACCGGAAAAAGCCTGCTCGCCGAGGTGCTGTGCGCCCCTGCGTTGGGGCGCTTCCCCGCTGGGTCGCCCCTCTCCCCGAATGAGGAGGAGGTGCGAAAGAAGTTGACGGCTACTCTCGTCGCTCGTCCGCAGGTGGTGTTCTTCGACAACCTCGACGGCCGCGTGGATTCGCCCTCCCTCTGCATCGCCCTCACCTCGCCCACCTGGGAGGACCGCATCTTGGGCGTGTCCGCGAACGCCGCGCCGAAGGTGGACTGCGCCTGGCTCGCGACCGCGAACAACGCAGAGCTCTCCACGGACCTCGCCCGCCGCTCGATCCGATGCCGGCTGGACCGTGGCACCGAACGCCCCTGGGAGTACCGCGCCGCGCGTGAGCTCCGGCCGTGGACGATGGCGAACCGCCACCTCCTCGCCGCCGCTGCGCTCACTCTCTGCGCGTCCTGGGTCGCCGCGGGGGCGAAGCCGGGCACTGGTACGCTCGGCAGCTTCGAGGCGTGGGCCAAGGTTGTCGGGGGCGTGCTTGACCACGCCGGCCAAACCGGCTTCCTCGCCAACGTGCGGGAGGTCTACGACCAAGCCGACCCCGTACAGATGGAATGGCGGCAGTTGGTGGTCGAATGGTGGCACGCGCACGGTGCGGCCACGACGACCAGCGGGCAGCTCGTCACCCTCGCCGACGAGCACGCGCTCCTCGCTTCCGTGCTGAGCTCTGCCGTCACGGCACGGTCGAAGGCCACCCGGATCGGCCGCGGGCTCCAGCGGCAGCGCGGGCGCATCTTCAGCGGGCTTCGAGTCACCAGCCGGCTTGACGCGCACATCAACGCGACGGTGTGGGCGCTGGAAGTGGCGGAAGAAGCAGCCGTACCGACGCGCCGTGCCGTGCCGCCACCGGCCCAAAACGACCCCTCGACGTGGCGCGGGCGGACCGAGTACGACTGAGGTTGCGGAAGTTGGCGGACGTTGCGGCCTCCAACTCCGCCTCTAAATCCGGCGCATACCTTGCCGACTATTTGAGTTTTTGCGGTAAGGCGGTCAGCTTTGGCACCGCTGGACGCTAAGACGAATTCGCGTTTTACAAAAACGTTTTTGTAATGAAACTCTCTCACATGCGCGTAGTAGTTCAGTTGCGACGGATTCAGAGAGACACATCCGAATATGCCACAACAGACAAAGGTTATTCGTCTGCGGAGTTGGTCGCGCCACGTCCGCCATGCCTTGCGACGGGTAGGCACTAAACGGCAGGTTGTACCTATGATGCGGAGTTGCGGAGTTGGGCTAACAAAGTTGCCCGCAACGTCCGCAACGTCCGCCCCGCCGCCGCGAGTGGACCGACCCCTAAGGTGACGGGGACGGGGAACGGTGGTAGGCTGTCTCAGTGCGCGAGACAGACCGAGACGCCGTGCTGGGCTCCCTGACGCTGTTCGGCGGGGCGCTGAGTCTCAACCAAGCGGCGGCTAAGTACGGCGTTCCACGCGGAACAATCAGCCGGTGGGTGATTGAGCGGAGGAATGGCACGGAGCCGGCGAAGGTCGTGAGGCTGGCCACCGTCCCCCCCGAGCCTCGCGCGGAGAAGGCGCTGGCCTCCATCAAAGGCCGCGGTTTGCTCACCGAGGCCGCATCCGACGCGCTGGGGCCGGCGATCCGTGGTCGGCTCCGGAGCAGCATCGAAAGCCTGACGCAGCACATCGACACGCAGCTCCGGCAGGCCGCCGCCGGGTGCCCTGCCGACACCGACCCGGCCGACTACCGGCCGCCCGACATGATGCAGCTCGCCAGCGCGGGCCGGCTCCTCGACATGCTCCTGAGCCGAGGCGCGGACCTCCTTGCGTTTGATCGGACCTCACAGGAGCCGACGACGGCCGCCGTGGTCGAAAGCGCGCACGAGGTCGCCGCCGAGATGGCCCGCCGGCGCCGGGTCAAATCATCGTGAGTCGGGAGCTACCGGACGGGCGCTCATCGAGAAACTCGACGGCGATGTACCTGTAGGCATCGACAGGGTCTTTGAGTTCCTGGCCGCCGCGCCAATGCCGGCACGCATGGATAAGCCGCGGGCACGACGGCAGCACAAACGCACGGCCGCTTATGAACGCATTGTTTAGCGTTCGACGCCCGGCATCGACGGACCCGCGCCCTTTGGCGGGTGTCTCGATCCGGAACGGTGGCCGCGCCATCCGAGCGAGGCGGGCAAACTCCCGCTCCATAAGGTCGTTGACGCTGAGCCCGGCTCCAAGCTTGCCGGCCGAGTTGATGTCGCCTTTGCATAGGTGAACGTGGGCAGGTGTCAGCCCCCATCGAGTGAGCATGGCGAGCACGCCAGCCGCATCGGTCGCCGGCGTTGAGTTCGCGCCGGCGCTGTACTCGTCCAACGCCCAGAGCCGGAACCCATCCCACCCAACCAGCACGGCGAACTCCTTGCCGATGCCCTCGCCGTGATCCATGCCGAGGCCGATCCGCTCCATGACCGGCAACGTGTCAGGGTCTACGACGCAGCCCTCGCCAAACGCGGACAGGTATCGGTCCACCGTGACGCCTTCCCACGCGCCCTCGACGCGCTGGGCGTATTCCCAAGGCGAGTACGACGCGACCTGGGCAGCTATGTCAGCCGGCGTGCGGTGCGGGCAGTTGGCCGCCTTCAGCTCAATGAGAGTCTCGGACCATTCGGCGTGCCCGGCCGCGCCTGTCTCGGCGTCGCCATGTAGGTAGGCGCGCAGCCACCCGAGCGGCTTCCCGACCGGCGTGAACTCAAGCCACGCATGGCCGCCGCGCACGGCCAGCCGCGACAGCGACTCGCCCCAGTGCGACTCCCGCGGCGGCTCGTTGTACCAGAGCCAATCGAGCGTGTCGCCGGCGAGGGCCGTTTGTTGTTGGGTTCCCGACTTGGGCAGCGCCAGCGACCCGTTCCGGGTCATGAGCCCACGAGCCCCGCGGTAGGTGTACCCCTTCGCCGTGTCGTAGCGGCACGCCGGATCAAGAACACCCGGCGGCTCGATCTCGCGAAGCTTGGTGCTCACCTTGGGCCAGTCGTTGAGGTCGGGCATGACAACCCAACCAACCGAAGCCCGACCCAGCAGCTCGCGCCACGGGTGGCGGTCGAGCATGGTCCACCAACATTCAGCCGCACCGGCCCGCGTCTTGCCGACCTGGTTTCCAGCCCGCAGCACGCGCCGCCTGGATGGGTCGCGATGGAACGCCTCTTGACCGGGCGACATCCCGCCCCCTCCGGCTACGCCCTCGCTGTACCGGAACAGCGGATCGGCGTCGTAGTGCCGGAGCCACGCCCGGTTGAGATCGTCGTCCGAGACGAATTGAATAGCCGACACCCGACCACGTTAGCCCGCCGGCTCAAATCGTGGTAGCGTTTGGGGTATGCTGACTGTGCTCCCGGTCCACCCGTTGCCCGAGGCCCCGGCCGATGTGCTGCGCTGGCGCCTGACGGCGACGCGCGAACGCATGATGACCGGCGACTGGTACGAGGACTTGCGCGTGGAGCTTGAACAGTTCTTTGCGCCGCAGGTGCTCGCGCGCATGACGCATCCCGACACGACGCGCAACCCGCAGAAGACGTTCAACGTACAGAAGAACGTTCTGTACGACGAGAGCCCAACCGTCACGACGCAGGGCGAGGCCGTCGATCTGGGCGCCATTCTGAAGCCGGAGCTTTGGCCGCTGCGTCAGCGGGCGCACCTTCTGACGCTGGGGCTGCGCGAGTCCCTCATGCGCCTCGACTGGTACCAGGGGATCGGCGTAAGCTACCGCGTGGTGTCGCCGGCGTGGTGCATTGCATCGGCACGGCCTGAGCGCCCCGACGTGCCGGTGATGGTGCAGGAGCTGCGCCCGCGCATGGCCCCCGAGGGTGAGGTAGTCTGGACCTGGGAAACGTGGGACGTTTCTGATCCGACCGTGCCTGTGTATCGGATTGAGAGCATCGATCCGCAGACTGGCCGGCGCGTCGATGTGTCCGACCAGTACCGCTCCGGCGAGGTCGGCTATCCCTACCTCGACACGGCGGGCGCGCCGATCCTGCCGTACATTCTGTACCACGCGCAGATCACCGACCAGCTCTGGAACTGGGAGGAGCAGCGCGAGCTTGTGGACGGCACGCTGAAGGTAGGCGCGCTCTGGACCCTCTGGTTCCATGGCGTGCGAGACTGTAGCCACCCGCAACGCTACGGGCTGGATGTGGAGGCCCCGAGCTCGGTGTCCACGAGCTCGACCACGCCGGTAGACAAGATCGCCCTGGACCAGTCGAGCATCCTGCTCCTGACCAGCCGCAAGGAAAAGAGCGGCTCGCTGAACACCCTCGCGCCGGCGATGGACCCGAAGTCTATGGCCGAGGCCATCGTGCAATACGAGGCCGGGCTCGCTCAGGAGGCAGGGATCAGCCCCGCCGATCTTCATGTGGGCGGCTCGTCGGGCATGAGCGGCTACGCGATCGTCGTGTCTCGCGACGGTCTGCGTCGTGCATGGCGGTCGCAGCAACCCGCCGCCGCGATGGGCGACGCGCTGCTCCTTGCCACCGCCGCCCGCCTGGTCAACGCCTACGGCACGGGCGCGGGCATCCAGTCGCCGCCGCTCCCTGAGTCAGCCACCGGGTACGCCGTCAGCTACGCCGAGGTAGGGCGCACGCCTGACGAGATCATGGCGACGTTTGCTCAGATTGACGCGCTGGCCGCTAAGGGTTTGGCCGGCCCGCTCGATGTGGTGCAGCACGTTTACCCCTCGCTTGGTCGCGACGGCGCGATCGAGAAGCTGATCGACATTCGCCGCCAGCAGGCCGAGCTCGACGCCGCGCTGGATGCGGCCGGGTTCGGTGCCGCCGCCGTCGCTGGCGTGGGCGCTACCGCTCCCGCCGTTTCACCCGCAACCCCGGATATCTGATGCTCGACCCATCCGAAACGCCCGCCGCCCTTTCCGCGCCCGCCTCCACCGACGACACGCCCGCCGTCAAGGCGCGAGTGGCTGGCCTCACCGCCCGCATTCACGAGTTGGAAAGCATGGTGCGCGATGTGCCCGCGCTGCGTACTCGTTTGGCGACGCAAGCCCGCGAGAGCGAGATGCTCCGATTCGCCTACCGCGGCAACCTGAGCGACGACGCGATGGACCCCGAGGTGATCGAGGACGCCGGCCGCCGGTACGATCGCCACGTTGCGACCACGGGCGACAAGTCGGGCACGTTTGCGGAGTTCCTGGTCGAGCTTGCCAAGGCGCCGCCGGTCACGCTCCGCGCTGCGTTCGCGCCCCGCCCTGGCACCGCATCGACAGAGGCACCGAGCGCCGAGCCGGCCAAGCCGACGCCTGGCCGCGTCAACGGCGGGACCATTCCCAAGACTGGGCCGCCGCCCTCGACCACGTTTAGCGAGGAGCAGGTGTCAGCCATGACCCCCGAGCAGGTACGCGCCAACATTGCAGGCATCATGGCCGCGGCTCACGCTGCCGGTGAGATTGCGCTGCCAAAGGCCGCCGCCCCTTGACAGGCTGACGCCGGCGTGACAATCTACACCTGACGACACGCGCCGGGTTCTCTCCGCCGATACCGGGAGTAGCGCAGTCGGAAGCTTTCCACCTTCCCTCTGAGGCTTTTCCAAAATGGCAAACGAAGTCAGCTATGCATCCCTCCTGAGCGCCGGCGGCCGTGTCGCCCGCATTCTCAGCTCGCTCCTTCACACCAACCTGTACGACCCCACCGGGCTCCGTGCGCTGATGACCTTCATCCCGTACTCCCCGATGGGATCGAGCACGATGAACGTCACCAAGGTCACCCGCGGCTCCGTGATGGCAGCGGCCAGCACCGAGCTGTCCAGCGGCTTTAGCAATACCGCTCTGAGCACCGGCAACTACGATCTCGTGGTCGCTCGCTACGGCCTCAAGATGCAGCCCACCGATCTGATGAAGATCACCGGCGGCGCGCTCGACGTGAACTACGTCGTCGGCGTGCTCACCGAGTCGCTCGACCTCACCCTCACCGACCTGCTCACCGCGTTGTTTTCCAACATCGCCGGCAACGTCGGAACGAGCTCGGCCGACCTCACGGTGGACGACTTCTTTGATGCGGTCTACTACCTCAACCTTCAGAACAACCCCGGTCAGTTGAGCGTGGTTCTGCACAACCAGCAGATCAACGACCTCATTGAAAGCATCCGTGGCGAGGCTGGCCCCATGCAGTTCCGCACCGACGCTCAAGGGCTCCTGCAGGCTCCGGGCGTGGGCTTCCGTGGGCAGTTCGCGGGCGTGGCCGTGTACCAGTCCGACTCGTGCGCGCTGGTCAACAGCAGCGCGGATCGCCAGGGCTGCATGTTCTCCGAGGGCGCATTCGCCTATACCCTCGCCCCCGTGGCGGCTCTCGATCCGATGATCAACCCCGCCGACATTCTGGTGGCAACGCCGGAAATGTTCGTCGAGCGCGTGCGCGACGGCGCGAACGGCATGACCTCGCTCATCGCGAATGCCTACCCCGGCACCGCCGAGGCCGAGGATCTCCGCGCCTGTCGGGTCACGACCGACGCATAGTCTACGGGCGCGGCGGATTGAACACCCGCCGCGCCTCCTCCCCCCGTTCACACTCCATCGACCGGAGCCTCCATGCAAACCGCCATCCGTCTAGATCGACCCGTACCCCATGAAGCGGTGGCAGACGTTGAGGAGCGGAGGTTACCGGCTAAGTACGCCAATGATCGGTTCGTGTTCGTTCACTACCCCTACGGGTGGAGTTGGCACGCTGAGCACGGGTTCCTGCCCGAGCTAAGCCAGATTGTGGCAAAGCCTGGCGTCAACGGCGTCGGCATTGACGGTCGGCTGAACAAGGCGATCGCGGGCGCAATTCAGAAGGGCGGCACCGTGATCAATCCCGAGGATGCCCGCCTTGGTCCGTGGCGCCGGCACGTTGCGTCCTACGTTACGGCAAGCGGCCGCAAACACTATTGCTTTATGCTTCAACGGTACGACATCCTCCCCGGCGGTCGCGTCGTGGCTCGCGAGGATTCGGCCGGATACGCCAACTTTCGCGCCTTCATTCGTGACTGCGGCATGATCGCCCCCATGGAGGAGGCCGTCTACGCGCAGATGATCGAGATCGAGCGGCGCGGGTACGACCGAGCGGCGACCCGTGGGGCCGACCGGCCGCACATGGTCGGCTTTGCAACGGCCCGCAAGGAGCGCATGGCCGCCATGGAAGCGGCCTGGATGAGCGCCGGGAATGCGCCGGCGACTGGCGAGCTATCGCCCGCTGCGGACGACGACCTCGCCTCTGAGGTGGCCGACGCCATGAGCGCCGCTGGCCCGGTCAAGCGCCGCGCTGGTCGGCGCGTTGAGGTGGTCAGTGAGTGACGGCACCGGCGAGAAGCCCGGCGGCCGTCAGGCTGTCGAGGATCTGATCCGCCGTCAGCGCGAGTCGGGCGTGCCCCCTCGCGAGGCTGAGCGCCGGGCGCGTGAGGCGGCGATTCGCACCGAGCGCAAGAACCCGCAATGATTGCCGCCCTGACCAGTTGCATCGAGGCCGCCAAGTCTACGACATCGACGCTGAGCGCCGAGCTTGTGCGTATTCAGCGCCATGTTGGCACCGCCTACGACCCCTCGACGGCGATTGCCCTGGCCCGCCTGCTCGTGTCCGACCTGTCAACCAGCGCCGCGATTCTCGCGGACCATCACGCCGAGGCCCTGCCGGTCGAGTCGGCCCCTTCACCTAAGCCGACGGGGAAAACTCCGAAGGCAAAACGCCCGTAGGAGTTTCCATGATCCCTCGCATTCAACGTTCTCAGATCGCCACTTCTACCCCCGCCCTCGGCACCAATGCAGCGACCGCCGCTGTTCTCGTTGGGGGCAAGGCCCTCTACCCGGTATCGGCTGCCGACGGAACCAAAGGCGTGATCATCGCGGCTGTCGATGCCCAGCTCGGCAACGAGATCAAGATCGGAAACCGCGTCGCTACCGCGGTGCTCAAAATCTACCCGCCGACGGGCGGCACGATCAACGGAGCGAGCGCCAACGCGGCGCACGACACCACGTCAGGCCAGGGCGTAACGCTGATTTGCCTGGTGGCGGCCAGCGGCGGAACCTGGGTCACGGTGTAGTCAATGGCAAGCGCGAACGGTACAGTTGCGTTGAGCGTCTCGCTTAACGAAGTACTTTCGTCGGGTCTGCGCTCTGGCGTGGTCGCGCACGCCTTCGACCTGGCGGCGCTTCAAACGGTGCGCTTGTCGTCGGGGGTTGGCGCGGGTCAAGTGGACCTTGTGTCGAGCAGCAAAGATACCGCGATCTTGGCGTCGTCGTCGCTCGATGTTGACGTAGCTGGCGGGCTGACCGATAGCTACGGCGTCGTGATTACGATGGTCAAGGTCAAGCTGCTCGCCGTCTACAACGCCGGCACAGTTGCGATCCGCGTCAAGAGCACGACCGGCCAACCGCTGGCGATTCTCAACGGCACGACCGACGCGATCAACCTCGGACCCGGCGCGGCGTTTTTGTACTTCGACCCCGTCGGGGTCACGGTCGGCGCTGGGACGACTGACCGATTCACCATCGTAAACGGGAGCGGCTCGGTGGCGTCGGCGCATACGCTCATCGTGGCCGGGACCAGCGCCTAATGGCGGCTACCCGCTGGACCCTGCGGGACGCTGGCCCCTCGCTTATTGAGCGGGGAATCGCGGGCACGTCGCGCCTCATGGTGTACCGGAACCAAGTGGCGACGGCGGCAACATCGGGCACATACACGCTTACCGACAGCGGCGGAACCACCATTGTTACCGGCGCGACCACGGTAGACGACACCGAGACGACGTTTGCGCTCACGTCGGCGGCGACATTGGATGCAACGTTAGGCACGCGCTACCGGGAGACGTGGACGCTCACCGTGAGCGGCGAGGCCGTCAAGTTCAAGCGAGACGCTTGGATCGTTCGGTCGGTGCTCCGGCCCGTGGTGACCATTGAAGACCTTGTGCGCCGGCACCGCGACCTACGCGACCTCGTGGACGGCGGCGACGCCGTGATTGAGGGGTTTCTGATCGAGGCGTGGGCAACCATCGAGGCCGACTTGATCAAGAAGGGCAAGCGTACCAACCTCATCATGGAGTCGTGGGCGCTGCGCTCGCTGCATGTGTACCGCACGCTCCAGCTCGTGTTTGTCGATGCGCTCACCCGCTGTGCCGGCGGCGATCGGTACGAGGCGCACGCCCAACGCTAAGCCGACCTTGCTGACGACGAGTGGACCCGCA
>Ga0181348_1000722_pt1 | contig 14363 bp, 14 predicted proteins | sample Su13VDMM110DN_FD_130092 | JGI IMG/M metagenome (GOLD analysis project Ga0181348, IMG submission 130092) | Freshwater viral communities from Lake Michigan, USA - Su13.VD.MM110.D.N | ecosystem: Environmental > Aquatic > Freshwater > Lake | place: USA: Michigan | collected 2013-07-16
AATATGGATAGTACCGTTCTTAATATCTTCATAGATACCTTGCTCTTTCCATTGATCAATTAGATATTGAAACTCTTTATTCTCACCTCTCCATAGCCACTGTGATATACTATCACAAGTCCATGTTGCTTTACCTTCTAACTCTAAATCGCCTTTAAGTATTTCACCATCGGCTAATAGTGTTTCTTTTAACAAGGTGTTAGTGAATTTTCTACTCATACCGCAAGTTAGGTTACATAATCCTAAGCGAACGAAGTATGATGGTATTCCAGTTGATATACCTTCTCCTTGTACAGAATAGAAGTCAGAGCTGATTAGCAGCTTATTTGGATCTATTTTACTCATAAAAATTTTCATTTATAGGTAATACTTTTGTTTGATGTGTATTATCCTGGATTATTCTAATTGAATTTGCTATTTGTAAGTCGGTTAATGTTACTTTATCTACTTTAATTCCCCATCTTTTTACAAATTTTTCTACTTCTAATGTTAATTTTTTATCAATGTCTACTAGATCATTCCATGTAGTTTCTTCTATAATTTCTCTAATCATTCCTCCTGTTGTATCAGTTAATACATCTTTAGGTTCAGTAATAGTTGTAAGAAATAATTTAATATCCCATATCGTAAATCGAATAATGCCCTTCACTACCACATTATAACCATCTGCTGTAGTAACTGATTGAGGTGGGATATCAATAGATTGAGTAATGACATTGTGTTTCCATATTGTGTCAAGAAAGGGAATTTTTAAATAGATTCCTGGTTTGACTATTTTAAGAAAATTACCTGCTCGTAATATTACAGCTTCTTCCCATGTATTAATAATGAATATAGGAAATAAAGCGTATCCAAATTGTTGAATTAATATTATTAATTTATCAAACATGTTTTTCTATTGTCTTTGATTTTCTTTAATTACTAATCTACGCTGTGTTTTCTTAGACAGTGTTTTTTCCTTCTTATTAGCTTCAACTGTTTGGATTTCTGTTTTAGAAGTCCTTGTTGTTGCTTTCCATTCAGACTTCGGAACATACTTCCATCCGTAGTATCTAACATTACTATCAGCCACTTCTTCGTTTACTCTGTCGTAAACTCCGTTTTTGAAAATTGTCTTCATATTATTTATTATGGTTTATAGATTGCTGTGTTTTTATTATGTTCCATAAATTCTACTTGAGCTACCTTAACTCTACCCTCAGTCTCTTCTTGTACAAATACACTTAGTTTATCATAAATAAACTTTGCAAATTGCTCTGCACCTGTTGCAGGAATGATACGAAGCTGTATAAGTCCGTCGCTGTCCAGTCTCTTGAAATCTACTAGGGAAGGATCGTCTTGAGCTACTAAGGTAGTGTGATCAAACATATAGTCCATCCATGCTTTTGGATTCAAGCCATCAATAGCTATCTTTGCTCTTTTCATACCACCAAAATCCCATACCCAGAATCTATGATCTAACTCTCCTTCAAACCATACTCTAAATGATACTCCATAACCGTGTAAGAAGCGACAGTGTGTACCTTCTGCTTTCCATTGGCGGAAAACGCAAGAGTACCCATCAAATAATTTAGTTGATTGAAATGTCATAGTTTTTAATTAAAATGGAATGTTTGATTGTTTAACTGTATCTGCTTTTTGAGTTTTCTTTTTGTTGTACTTTATTACATCTTCATCAATAATCTTTTTCAAGATAGGCTCACTAAATACTGCTTTTAGAAATGAATGACGGTAAACCATTACCCTACCTTTATAACTTTGTAAATCCAATATTCTGGACTTTACTGGCTCGTTTGCCATCTTAGCGACTTCGTACACTGCTGTACCAAGTGCTTCGCCTGCAGGTCTATCTAAGTAGTCAAATAAAGATGTTGTTGGTAATTCTTCCTGTGCAGGCTGTGCTGCTGAAGTTTTTGTAATCATAACTATTTTGTTTTTAAAATTAAGTATTCTGTTTTGCTTGCATTTTTAATCTCACATAGCGGCCTAATTCTTCATCGCTAGCATGCTCCTCTACTTCTTCAATTGTAATAGGTAAGAATACTTGGAATGAATCCCAGAATGCCTTAGACGCTTCTGTTAATGATACATCTTCTTTAAGATACAAAATATTTCCATCGGATCCAACTTTTACCATCATGTCACCTTCTGGTGTACCGATGGCAAATAAAAAAGGCTCTTCTTGAGTCGTGTTCTGTTCTTGCTTACTTTTTGCCATAATAATAATTGTTTTAATTAAATATACGATCTTATTTTTAATATTCCAACTTTTTTTCTAAATTATTTTCACTATCCTCGAGATTCTTATTATCTTTTATATGCCTGGGAATGTAGGGACAGTGTCTGCAGTCCGTACCACAGCAGATTCCTTTCTCTGCAAGATACTTGCTTGTAAACACTACCATCCCATCCTCTAGATAGTAGTCAATGCCTTGTATGAATACACTTCTTGTCATATTAGTTAACTTCGCACTGTCCCCCTTGACATGCGACCTCTCCCTTCAAGTCTGTGTTGTCGGCTATTTCAATTACTTGTGTTAAATCAATATTTGTTAAGCTCTGCATCAACTCTTCATACTTCTCTTCGGTGCAGTCCTCAAACGGTGCCTGAGTGTAACTGTGGTCTGAGTAAGGAAGTACTGATAATCCGTTGTAAAACTTTCTATTTTCCCACATCCATTTACCTACCATATCCCACTCGTCTTCTTTGATAGAAACTGTTGCAGATATGTTATGTGTATTCTGTCCTGTCCTATGTCCTGGTTTGATCCAGTGTTGATAGAAGTACTTAACCCTCTCAAGTAAGTCTATTGCAGATTCTGTTCTTAGTATTGCTTCTTCTGGTGCTTTCTGCGGTACAGTTATAATTGCTGTATCGTGTGGACGGAAGAAATCGTCTTCAATCAACTCTGGGTGATGGATTGCTAGGTGAGTGTAGATTGCTTCGTTCTTTCCTACTCTAAGTCTACGAATATAATAATTATTGTGCCAAGCATGTATACCACTCGACGTTCCTAATACTAATGAGGATGTGCCTGATGGTTTGATAGTCGTGCATCTTGCTGCAGGATTAATTCCTAGTAGTTTTGCAACTCTGTTATTTTCTTGGTTTACCACTTCTGCTGCTTGTTCGAGATCCAACTTCTGAGCTTTTCCAGACCCAATCCCAGTCATTCCTACTCCAATTAGAGCGTCTTTTTCAGTTATTCTTTGCCATACTGGTCTTAGATAGTGGAAGTTAGTGTATGATGCTTGTAAGGTTCCAATGAATGCTGCTGCTTTAACTCTTGCATTCAAATCTTCCTGATCTGCTACATCACTTACGTTTACTTTACATAAATTACAAAATTGGAATGGACGTAGAGCAATTTCACAGCATGGGTTCGTTCCCCAGTCTTTATCATTACTTAAGTAGATACCCGGTTCACCAGCTCCACTTGCTTCAATCTTTTTCCTAAGGCCCATAAAAAACTCTTCTGTGAGCTTATTTCTTAATAATACTGCAGAGTTATTTGCACGACCTCTTTGTGGATTCAATTCCCACCATGCACCTGACTTTGCAGATATCATCTCTTCATCGTCTGCATTAAATAAACTAATCAAGGCAGCTCTTCTAATTCCACCTGCTAATACTGCATCTGCAATGTGGCATACGATATCGTGTACTTCAATCGGTGATAACTTCTCACGGTCTTGTTTTGTATCTAAGATGCCTTGTACTTTTACTAAACATTCTTTTAACGGTTGAGGACCTGGTGCTTTACCGCCTGATGTTACAAGCATTGCTCCTTTTGGTCTAATATCCGAGAAATCAAAGTTAATTGTTGATCCGCCTTCAAAGTAAGACTTCATTAACATCTTCACTGCATCAGCCCATCCTTCAATGCTATCACCGATTAAAAACCTTCTGTTCTTAGTTGAGTTAGGTTTTCTAATCTCTGGTAGCTTTTCTACGTGGTGCTTTTGTACCGAGAATCCAACACCAGTTCCACCTAATAATAAGAACATTGTTTCACCAAATGCTCTCCAATCATCAATCGGTAAGTAAGCGCAGTTGTAAATACGGTTTGGACTAATCTCAATGGACTTTCCTGCAAACTGCATTGAACGCATTGATGGTAGTGATTTTCTATTGTATACCGTCTCATAGGCATCATTAATCTGATCCACTAGCTCTGGGAACTTCTTGATATGCATTTCTTTATTCCTTGTTACTAACTCAATCCAGGATTCTCTCCTGTCTATAACTGAGTTATGTCTTGCGTACTTCATGTGTACGGTAATGTCACTTAAAATCTTTTGAGAGATGTCCATTTTTGATTTACTTTATTTTTAAGATTATAGATAGTGATTTCACTACGAAATTAGGTATTTCGTTAAAATTTTGTTTAATTTGACTGTTTATCCTTGGTAAGTACCTCTAGTATTGTAGAGTACAAATCCATAACCTATTGTTATATCATATCTTCCGTCTACTGCTGGTGGGCCTGCTAAGGTACCAATGTTAGAAGCGATTGATGTTAATACCGGTACAGTTTGCGTAGCTACTCTAAGTACACTCGGATTTATTGAAGCTTGGCCTAAGCTGGCGTTTTGCTCCATGAAGATTCTATCAGTATATGTGCAAATATCAATTGGGAAGTGGCCAGGTCCTAACATATTTGATTTCCCAGCTTTTACAAGTAAGCTATTTGTTCTTGGGTTAGCGGCTGTGGCAATGTTGTTTACGTATTTTGATGATGGTTGCTGAGCATTTATACTCTTTACCTTACTAACTAGGTTATTTTTACCACTCCTCTGAGCTGCTAAAATGGCATCTGCATATGTATCGCCATATGTACCTATATTATCAGGTCTCATGTTTGTAGCTGTATCCTCTAGTTCGATACGACGTCTCACACTAGGGCCTGCTATCCCAGTGACGGTTCCTTTGCTATATACATCTAATAAACTCATGCTCTTTTATTTGATAATAAATAGTTCTACTTAGTTAATCCAAAAAACTTTTGTTGTAGAAAAGTTCTTTCTTGACTAGTAAATGCACTTGGTCCTTTTGAGTTTATAGCAACTGTATTACTTTCCAAACTGTCTTCATCCATTTCAGATTCACTTATTATAATAGATCCGTTTGATGTATTTATCTTAGCTTCATAGGTCATTCCATCAGTCCCATACCTATTCTTCATGATATGTATCCTACCTGTGCCTCTTACTTTATCTTCCTTTTTTCTTGATAATGATATAGCAAAATCTGATATCATCATCTTGTTATATGATCCAGCCGCCTTATCACCCTCGATTACATCATCCTTTGCACCAGCTCTATTTACCTGTGACACAGTCCAAATTGGAACTTTAAGCTCTCTTGCAAGTCCCTTAGTTGATGTGTATATATCATCAATCTCGTCTTTACGGTCTATTGACTTTCTTTTTGCTTTTAATAGATCGACGTAATCGATAATTATTAGGTCTGGTTTGTTTCCAAGATCAGTACATTTCTGTATATGTGCTTCTATTGTTGCTATAGACGCTTTTGCCATGGAAAATTCCTTGATTATTAACTTTCCTGGTAGTTCTGATACAATTTTATTTACAACGTCTCTATACTGGTGTATTAGCTGTACATCCACTCCTGCAAATAAAGCATCATATCTTCTACCAACGTAGTCTTCAGATAACTCTAATGTATAGTGACATACGTTGTAGCCTGCCATAACAGCTGCTGCTCCCATATTAATAAGCATCCAGCTTTTACCACCTCCAGGATTACCAAATATTAGACCTAAATCTCCGCTACCCAATCCACCCATAAGTAACCCATTTACATGGTTCCATGGTGTTGGTATAGCGCCTCTTTGTTCTTCTCTATATCTTGTCTCAACATCCTTTTCATACTCATGTCCAATATTTCTATCTTGACCAGCTTTTAATGCTGCGTCAATAAGATAGCGAATATCGTCATACTGTCCTGATTGTAATAGGTCGACAGATGATAGTAATGCTTTTTTAAGCTGTTGATTTTTACAAAAATTAAGAAATTCTTGCTCAACATATTCTCTATCTTCGTTAGATGCTTTATACGATTCTTTAAGTTGTTCAACGACTGATACTTTGAGTACTTCATTTTCTATTTTTTTAACTTCTACGTGTAGTGCGTCTAAGGTTGGGGTTGCGTTGTACCTGTGGTAGTATCTTAGGATTTCATCAACAATCCATTTATGTGCTGGGTTGTCAAAATAATCTGATTCTAGGATGTCGTATATGTTTTGTAGAAATTCCTTGTGTTTAAGTAAGCTTGACATTACTTTAATCTGGAAGCCTATTCCATAGGATTGTAGTTGATTTAAAACCGCCATAATCTCTTTTTATTTTAATATAACTAATTATTGTTTCACGTCCAACTACTTTTCTGCGACCACCTTCAATAAATTAAAAGTATCATATAGCCATATTGGTACATTCGGTATGCTATTGCCTAAATTATCCTCGTTGTATAGCTTGGCAAAGTTAGCTACTTCTAATGCGTTTTTTGGATTTTGTAAAACTTGTTCAATTACTTCTACATCCTCTTCTGGTATATTAACGTTATGTAGATCCATTAACTCTTTATTGATTAGTAATTGCTTCCTGAAATTATAAATATCGCCAAGTTTTTTTGGTTTACCCTCTGCTTGCTCTATTATCTGCTCAATTGTAATTAATTCATCGTCTTTGAGTAGTGGATACATTTTAATTAACGTCTTTATTCCTATACCTCTTACACCTGGTACGTTGTCTGATTTATCTCCTAATAAAATTTTATGTGTTAAAAAGTTAACAGGTGATATTCCATACTCCTCCTTAACTGCTTTTGTTGTATAAAACTTCTTCTTGATAGGTGAGTATATTGTGACTCTATCTGACACTAGTTGTAGGTAATCTTTATCAGTTGATAGTATTGTAACCTTCTCTGGTAAGGCTTTAGCTAAATACCCGATAACATCATCTGCTTCAATTTTATCTATGATTAATAGATCAACTGGAAGGCATTGTAAGTATGCGATTAATCTTACTATTTGATTTGTAATTGATTCTGATTCCTCTTGTTGGTTATCGTAGGCATCCCAGTTTGATATCTTTGTAATATGTCTATTTGCTTTATACTCCGGATAGAGATACCGTTTATTTGTAGATCCACCGTGTCCATCGAATACAAGTATAACCCTTGTTGGACCTATAAGCCTTATGGCATGTCCTACAGATTTTAAAAAGCCTGTAAGACCGCCGATATGGTTTCCTTGGGGATTGAGGTGGTGTACTGTAACGAAGCTACGTAGAAACGTATTTAGTGAGTCAACCAATAATACATGGCTGTTCCTATGCTTCGGTTCTTCTTTCGCTTCTTTAAGTGAGTCTAGTATTCTACGAAAGTCTTTATTCATTTTCTGTTGCGTCAAAGATATCTCTACTGTCTTCGTCAGTTTCTATGATTACATCAAAGTCCATGCTTCCTAAAGTTTTTAACCAGTCTTTAGAGTACTGCTTCTTATAACCATCAATTGCTTTTTTATCATCGTCGATAAAGCCGTGTGCAGTCATAATAACTTTTCCAGTTGATGTAACATCATTCACGTGATTCTTATCACATGCGATCTTTGTACGCTTTGCAAATTCAACTTCCTTACCATTCTTAATGGCTTTAATTTTATTCGTTCCTGCGTTTGATACATTACCAAATGTTACAATAAGTGATGAATCAAAATACATTGTATCTCCTCCTTTATTTTTCATCTTAGGTTGTGCCATTATGTTCTCTGCTTTCGCAACCCATATCTTATTAACTGCCAACATCGTATTTGTATACGGCTGGCTCATCTTACGAGATAGCACGATCTTTTGGTTAATAAAGTTTCCAAACTGCTGAGACATTGCTCCAGCATTCCATTCGTTATTATTCTTATTAGATTCAATAGATAAACGACATGGAATTGATCCTACTGAATCCCATAGGAATAGTAGGTCGTGTGGTAGTCTCTGATTCTTTTGTTCGTCTAGTAGATCAGCTATAAAGGCTGCTACATCTTCAATAGTATTTAATCTTTCTCTATCTACATATATAAAAAATCCTTTATAGTCACTGACTTCACCATCTGCATCTGCTACTTCATCAAACTGTAATCCCATCTGCTTCGCATGCTCCCAGTTCCACTTCATCTCAGTTACAATAAAAACAGGTAAGATTCCCATCTTCTGAGCACTTACGGCTGCTTCTAGAAGTGCGGTTGTCTTACCTGTATCAGAATGTCCTCTGAGTAATGTTATGTGGCCTACTGGTATGCCAGGAATTGATAGGCAGTTTTGAAAAGCAGATGATAGAGGGATCCATTTTTGCTCCTTCATCTTGATAGATGTAGAGGATAGATTTTTAGACTTGATAAAGTTATCTAAGTTAAACGATCCTCTTATTGCCTTTGATACAGATTCGTTTAATGAACCCGACTCAGGCATCTTGCTTTTTGCCATATTTATTTACCTTTCTTAGTGATCTTGAATAATTCATCAAACTCGTCATCTATTTGCTTATCAGCATTTTTTGTATCAAGCTTGTATGTTGCTGGTTTTACTTCTTCAGTATCGGTAGTTTCCTCTTTAACATCGGCTACTTCTTCTGGATTTAACCACTCAAGTAAGGATGCTTTCATTTCCTCATAAGGATACTTCTTAAAGATAGTCATTGGATCAGGCTGTTCATTAAGCCATTTCTTAACATCATTAGCATCATCAGATAGAGCTGTAACCTTGGTACGTACACGCACTTTTGATTGGTTAAAGGTAGTACCATTTGTTTCAGGACCAGTTGTCTCAATTGTAATATCGCGACCTTGTACTGGATCAGTGTAGTCACCTACATCTTCATCTTCTGCGATACTTAGTAACTCCATGTAAACTTGTTTACCAAATTCCCATAGACGAACACCTTTGTCTTCTTCCCCACGAACAATCACGGGTACAAAAACTCTCATCTTTGGTTCTAACTTCTTAGCCATTGACCAATTTTCTTTGTCACTAGACTGTCTAAGTTGTTTTGCAAATTCTACGATTGGATCTTTTTCACCAAAATTGATAAGTGAGATCATTGCTCGGCTTCCGATACCGTAGTGTACGAAAACCTCTTTGAATGGATTAGATTTATCATGAGCCGACGGAATAATACGCACGGTATGTTTACCGATTGTAGATTTCCAAATAATCGTGCTCATATCTCTCTTACCACCTCCTTGTCGCTGATTCTGTAACGAACCAAGCCTACTCTTAATTGCATTAAGGTCCATGCCCATAAATTATAGTTTTAAATTATTAATTACTTACTAAAGAAACATACGAATATCTTTTCAGATTAGCAACTTATATTACAATTATTTTGTAAATTTTTGTTGCCAGCTTTTTTAACTCACTTCCCTGTGTGAGTAATACAGTGTTTTGGTAATTAGACCAATTGATCCTGAAGGATGTGTCGAGAATACCTTCGTTGAGGTGTTTGATCAAGGTGTTCAATGAATTGATTGTATAAAGAGTGTTTGTCTCTTTCTTTCTGTGTAGCAGAATTGTGTTGGCCAAAACCTTCGTTGGTGCTTCTGGAATCTCAATATTGTAGGTACATAAGTACTCGTCAGAGTCTTCTGACTCTAGTACGAATATTTTACCGTACATTATTGTGTATTCCGATTTTATTGTTGATAGTGTTCTTTCGAGTCCATCTTTTGAGCTGAAAGTACAAAACAGTTTATTTTTCAAGTCTTCTTGTTTGATATCTATACTCCTTATAAATAGTTCAGAATCACTCAAAAAAGTGCTTTTATCGTAGGTCATAGTCTTCTCCAATTTTAACTTTTACCATATAATTATCTTCCTCTAATATCGCTTTTATCCCATCATACGTGGCCATTCCGTCTTGTTTTGAGAAGTCTACTAAGATTGAATCGTATACTACTAATATTACCTTACTCTTTTTATTTTCAAGGTAGTCTTTTAATTTTGATAGTTTTTTTACGTTATTTACTGTTTCTAAGCATTGAACATAGTAATTAAATAGCTTTTGTGGTGTTGGACTTTCCTGTACTAACCTTCTACCATTTGGTAATTGTATATATCCGTTTTGTTGATATTCTATCCACATTCCTTGAATAAACTTGTCAACGTATTGAAATAACTCAATGTGTTTTACTTTGTCCTCTACACCGTTATATAGCTGTCTAAATGTTATCTTTTTTGATTCCTGGTACTCTTCCTCTGTTAGCTCTTCTTTTTGGAAATACTGCGTACCTAAATACGTATGGATTGATTTATTGGTTGGTAGGTCTATATTAAGTAAGTTAGCTATCAATCTTAGATGGTATCCATCAAAATCAAAATCAGCAAAGAAGTCGTTGGTTGGTATAAAAGCTGCTCTTGATTGATCTTTATTTAATGCTAAGAAATTAAGACCGTTAAATGCATTTGTTGGTCTAGCTGTTATATTGTATAGATTGTAACTTGTATAGATTTTACCGTTCTTGACTGAGTTAACTTTCCAGGTAGGTTCGTAGTATTTATCAAATACTTTTTCATTTATACTAATACCAGCTTCTTCAACCCATTTATATACATTTACGTATATAGTTTGCCAGTCTATATTATCCTCTCGTCCAATTAACTCTTTCACTACTTCAAACAAACACTCACACCTCTCATAATGTTTACATATTGGTATTAGTCCATTTATATTTGCTAAGTATCTATGTCTATATCCAAAGTCCTTATGTACAATTGTATCACATGAAAAATCCTTACCTAATCCTATTGCTGTGAATAGCATATCAATAGCATTTGGTAAATTTAAGTAATAGGAGTGTCTTTTTTGATTAAGCAAGTAAACTTTATTACATTTTTGTAAAAATGTCTCAACCGCTTCTATTGATAAATTAAATCCTTCTGAGTGATTTATTGCAAAGACATAGCCCTTTTCAAAGTCATTGTAATAAATTACTGACGGGGTTGTTAATGACGGGTGTGCTTCGTCTGATTTTGCAACTAGCTCAATAAAGCACTTATCTGGTGTGGGTAATTTTGCTAATTGTTCATCTGTCTCGATGATGTAGTACATGACTTTTATTTTATAACCTTTAATTAAATATAGGAAATACTACTCGGTTTAGCAACAGTTAATCTGTTAACACTGCATATTTTATATAATCTCCGCCAACATACTCAATTAATCCATTAAAACCCTTAGCTTTACCTTCTGTTACTCGTTTATTCGTATCGTATACACCACCTACGACTTGATACTGTGATACTCGTTTATCATGTGCAGGACCTTTTACTTGCCAAAACATATCAAGCACCTCGTAATCTTCGAACTGAATGTCTGTTTTGTTTTTTACTGTTGCCCAGTCGGTGTATGATATTTCTAAAATATAACCATTAACATTCACCTTTTTTGCAAAGTACCTTGTAAAATAGCCTCTACTATAATCACTATCTAATACTACTGGGTAGTATGGTATTAATTGTTTTAAGGTTGCTGTTGATTTTGCTGCTGCCGTTGTTGCTGCTGCAACTGCTTGTCGTATACTTTGATCAATTTTAGTACCTTTGCCGCGTAGTGGTGATATTGCTGCTTTTTGTGCTTTTGTATCAAAGCTTACTGGTAGTAGTAGTTGGTTTGATCCACATGCTGGATTTGGGCCTGAGAATGCTTTTCCGTCGTATGTTAGGTAGTATGGACCGCTGTAAGGTTTACCCTCTAGCGTGTATAGATTACCACTCGTAGTTAGTCCTGTTTGAACCCTTGATAAAGGATAGTATTTTATTCCTGCCATGTCTGTTATATAGTTAATCCAAATGTTCCAATAAATTCATACGCATATGTTCTACCAACTCCTTTTCTAGTAGCAATCTCACTCCACTTTTTAATACTGTAATACGACATAATAGCTTTCTTTCTAGTTGAGTTTGATATTACACCGTAGCTACCGTCCCTATTAAGCGTATTTGCAACAAATCCTATATGTCCATGTGGCGGCGGCTTGATAGTTACCGTTACTAAACAATCACCTGGCTGCGCATCTTTCCAGTCATCCCTTGCTTTCCAGTTTGAGGTGTCACTACTTAGGTAAGCTTGTATCTCACCTGTACCCAGTAGTAAAAATACATTTTTACCAGGCTCTTTTGCACCCTTCTTCATTCCGTGACCAGTTGCTCGTAGGAATATTATGCTTGCACCTGCACCACAACCCAGAGCACCTTTATTAGTATTATTTATGTCACCTGTTGAAATACCTATACTATCCTCAGCCGCTAATGCAAAATTAGTAAAAGGTAATATTGCCCCAGAACCGTCTTTTGCTTTTGGTAGGAAATCGTCTGCAGCTGTTCCTGTCAACACTGGAAGAGTTAAACCACCACTACCTCGGTTAATATCTAAATTATCTTCGCCTGTTATTACTGGGTATCTTAGTGTATTTAAGCCATTTCCTATAATATCACCTATATTAGTATGTTGTTGATCTTTTAATCTAATCATCTGTCCTCCAATAGTCGTTAACCATTGATTATTCTGAAGTGAGTGGTCTAGTCTTATAACTACAAATCCAAATCTAGTTAATGCACCATTACCTCTTACTGATAATGGCATTATTTCATTTGGTAATAAAAAACTATTACCCATCATTATACCGGCTATACCATCCATTGTAAAGCTAACATTTAATGGTATTGTTGGATTAGCGTTTGTGTATGGGTTACCTGCTTTCAGATTTGCAGAGTTTGTTATTAAATAGTTCTGTGCAGAGGCTATGTAGTCTGAATCTATTTTACCAATGCCGTATATTCTCTTAATATGTTGATTAAATTTAATCGGTAGCGATTCGTTGTTATTATCTTTTATCGTCTTTTTTACTACTGCTGGTGTGTTATCGACTTCTGATCGCTCTGTAATAACTCTATCAATTAAACCTCTACTAAGAGCCCTGAAACCAGAACCATCAATCCCCTGTGCTGATGCTTTGCCAGATGTTGCTCCTATAGCTATCATACTTGACATCTTTGTTGTTATATTTGTTGATAATTCAAAATCTCGAACAAGACTAGCTCTACCATATACTGGCATTATAATATTACCTTGGCCTGATATTAGTGAGTTCTTGTCTTGCACTAGTGCTCCTGCATCTTTAATTACATTATCTTCTCCTTGAAGTGGTGTTACGTACTGGTCGTCTATGATACAAACGGTGTTGCTTGGATCTGAATATGTAACTCTTAGTGCGTTCATGTCACCAAGTACTTTATTTACGTCTCTTAGTACTGCATCTAAGAACGGTTTTAAATACACACCACTATGCCCGTCTGATTGTGTTGCTGTTTTTAGTAGGTCTAATAAATGCCTTACATTTAGTAAAATATTCATTGTTCGACCTCTGTTATCATCGCCACTTTCATAACCTAGTATTTTTGGTGATACTACATCATTCGTTGCTGGGTCGAATAATTTTCTGTCTGTTTCTTTGTTTATAACTCCATCAAATGTGGTTTTGAGAGACTCTTCTGTTAGTGTTGTAAATATTTTTTTATATCCCTCAAGACCTCCTTTATAAGGTACTAAGCATACCATTGGATCAACTGATAATTGATGTGGCATTGAAAAACAAAAATTAGTCTCTGTATTAAAGTCAACATAAAAAAACGGTTTTGCTACCTTACCGCCATTTTTATTAGTTGCCTTTGTTGTATCGTACAATAAACAAAAGTTATTAATGAAGAATAGTAGATATCCTAATTTTATATATACAGGTTTATGTAATGTTGTAGCTAAGCTATTATCACTAGCTGAGTTTGATATAATGTAAGGAACACACCAAGATGTCATCAAATCGGTGAACATTATTTCTGCTTGGTCAACATCCGTTTTTGTTATATTTCCTTGGTCATCCTCTACTGTGTTAGGAAAACACTTATCAAAGCTTTTATCAGAATCTCCTGCAACAATCTGTCCACTCATCAAGCTTGTATTGAATCCTTTAAGCCCTAAGCTTATTGGATCCGTTGCTCGATTAGGTGTTTCCTTTTTGCTTAATTGCTTTGTTATAAAATCTTTATTTAAACTATACGGCGGTGGTTTTGATGAGGTTGGTAAACCGGCTAAAAAAAGTCCACTAAATAGTGTGTTTGGTGTTTCAACGAGTATTCTACCCGTTGATGATATTGTTGGAAAACTTGTTATATTCGGGCTATTTTTCTGACCCAATAAAGCTTCAAATTGTACAATTGTTAACATTGCCTCTAAAGCTGATTCTAACCCTCCTGATTTTGTTACTTGTGATAGTTCCTCTTCTGTAAAATCACCT
>Ga0181348_1000723_pt1 | contig 14343 bp, 18 predicted proteins | sample Su13VDMM110DN_FD_130092 | JGI IMG/M metagenome (GOLD analysis project Ga0181348, IMG submission 130092) | Freshwater viral communities from Lake Michigan, USA - Su13.VD.MM110.D.N | ecosystem: Environmental > Aquatic > Freshwater > Lake | place: USA: Michigan | collected 2013-07-16
CCATTTTAAAGTTTTATCTGTTGCGCCTTTAAGAGTAATACCACCATCAGCTGCAGTAGTATTATCTGGTACTGCAACAGAACCGAGTTCAATATTCTTGTCGTCTACTGTAAGTGTTGTGGAATTTATTGTTGTTACTGTTCCGTTAACAGTGAATGTTCCACCAACAGTCAAATCACCAGTTATAGAAAGTGATCCAAGAGTACCTACACTTGTCAGAGAAGAAGCAAGAACATTAGAAGCTAGTGTAGCACCTGTTAAAGTATTAGCAGCTGCAGTAACAGTAATATCTGCACTACCATTGAATGCTGTTCCGTTAATATTTCTAGAAGTCGTAAGTGTTGCCGCAGAACCAGTTGTATTTTGATTCAGGGTGGGGAATGTACAATTAGTAAGCGTACCAGAAGCAGGAGTTCCGAGAGGTCCTCCTGATGTGAGACCACTCACCGCACCTGTGAGACCGTTGAAACTAGAGACTCCTGAAACAGCACCTGTTGCGCCGTTAAAACTTGAAACACTAGATGATATTATACGTTGATCTGTTGCATACTGAGTCGCAAGAGAGGTTTGTGCAGCGTTATCTGTCCATGTTCCAGTAGTTCCAATTTGTGCACCAATCCATACGGGACTTCCACCAGAAATACCAACATAGAGCTGATTTGCAGTTAGTCCAGATCCTTGGACAAATGCCATTTCTCCGAAAGAAAGGCCGGCGGGTGCAGCTGCAGTGAGTGATCGTTTGATTGTAATCTTAGATGCCATAGTTGGTTCTTTCTGTTAGTATTTATAAGATTTTAAAACTCGCCACCATCCATATTCATGTTATCTACTGGTTCTATTATAGCATTTGCCGTGGCACCAAAAACACCTGTAGAAGTCACTATTCGACCAGTAACAATAAGATCTCCAGTTAAATATATATCAGATCCTCTAATAGGACCTGTAAAAGTTACACCAGCCACAGTATCTATACCTATTACACTATTTGATATGGTTATTCCTGGACCAGCAGATACATTAATATTTCCAGTAGGTCCAATAATGCCTTGAATTCCAGTAGGACCTGTAGGACCCGTTACGCCTTGAATCCCCTGAATGCCTTGAATTCCTTGAATCCCCTGAATGCCTTGAATTCCTTGAATCCCCTGAATTCCTTGAGGTCCAGTAGGCCCTGTGTTTCCTATAGGGCCTTGAACAGTACTATCGGCACCAGTAGGACCTATGAGACCAATGATACCTTGAATTCCTTGGATTCCAGTAGGGCCAATAACGCCTTGAACGCCTTGATTACCTTGAACGCCTTGAATTCCTTGAGATCCAGTAGGACCAATAACGCCTTGAATTCCCTGATTACCTTGAATACCCTGAATACCTTGAGGCCCAGTTGGTCCTGTAATTGGAATAGATACTGGAAGATTATCTGGACCACCTATCCAAAGCTTACCATCTGGAATGTTTATTGCAAGTTCACCATGCATTAAAATGCTTGGCTCAATTCCAGAAACATCAGATCTTTTAACTCGTATTAGAATAGACAATTAAAATTCTCCACCATCGAGATTTATATTATCTACGGGTTCTGTTATAGCATTACCAGTAAATCCAGAAAATTTAGTCTTAGATACAATTTCGCCATCAACAACCAATGAACCTAATATAGTAAAACCGCCAGGTATAATATTTTTAACACGAACCCAACCATATCCGTCATAGGTCCATGACAAATTCAAACAATCTGCAGTGGTTCCTAGTTGTGGGTTTAATGGAAAGCACATTGAATTTCAACATTATGAATATATTTTATATTCTGTGTTTGTTTTTTGTAAAGTTATTTTAATCTTTTTACCAGATTCATTTATTATACTGACATTTTTAATTATAATCTTACTAAGGATAAGTTTAATTTTTTTCACGTGAATGCTCCCCCGTCAATTTCATCATCAAACGAGAAAGCTCTAAATTGATCTTCAATGTTTGTGGTTATCTCTTGAACAACATCCACAGATCCTTCGAGTAGTTTAGTAGAAAATCCTTTAATATCGCCAGTTCTTCCTACAAGAAAAATATCATAAAATGATTTTCCAGGAGACATAGTCATTGTTACTAATGGATTTACTGTAATAAAAATACCACCAGTATATCCACCAGTATTTCCAAAATTTCTATTTAATTTAATACCACCACTTATTCCGGCCTGTGTTGTTCCACATAACACCTCAAACGGACTGGATTTAAGAAGAACTACCGCTTGAGTATCCTTCTTATAAGGTTTAATCATCATCTTTGCATAATAAAGGGGATCTGATGCGGTATTACCGACCAGATCTATACGGGCGCCACTCTCGTCCTGATATTCTAGATATAGGGTGAAATTTTCGTTTCTATTTAATATAAGATCGTATTGTGCAGACATTTATACCTCTATGTATTTATAATAAACATAGAGGTCTGATTTGTCAACTATGCACTTTTCGTCTCTTATATGTTTTAGACTTCTCTGGAGTTTTCTCTAGGTTGACTTGATTTTTTTGTTGTTGTGGGGGTTGTTGCCGAATTCCATTCATCACCTCTGTATATTTGGCAAAATTATCCTTTATTCTAGGAATCTCAGATTCTGGTGCTCTATTTTCGTCTAATAGAATTTTACATGCATGATATCCAACATCTGGACGACCTGCATAAAATGCAACAGATGCCAATTCATCTAGGATATTAAAATTATACAATTGATCTGGAATAAACAAAATATCATCCTTTGGATATGGAATATCTGCAGCCATCTTTATGTAAATATATGCAATTGCCGGCATATTCATTTTCATACGATATATTTGTGCAATGTGAAATAGGGGTTCTGCTCTTGTTGGTCTGAAATTATATGCAGCAAGAAATGCATCTTTAATCTCATGCCATTCTTTTTCTCGTAGTGCTTTAGCAATAGCAATACGATATAGAGAATAGTATACTTCTTCTGGCCAACCACCGTAAGAAACTCTCTTTGCATACGCTTCTTCTGACTTTGCAAATTGTTGAGAATCGAAATATGATTGTGCAAGATAAAACCAATATCGTGCATTATCTGGTTCGTCAATAAGTGCAAGTCTGAGAGTTTCTGCATCTTTGGAGTATTTCTCGATACCTGTTATACCGACATTTCTTGCACCAGTTGTTCTGGCATTTACTTTATATTTTCCGTCTAACTTGAATATCTGTGGGTTTGGTTTATTTGTTGCAGCGTATTCGTGCAACACACCAACATAATGCCATTCTGCATCTACCTTGAATATCTGATTTCTCCACCATGTGAAATCGGGTCCTTTACCAATTCTCAAAGTATATGCATCTGCAATTGTATTTTGTGGAAGTATAATTTCACCTTCCAGATAATCGTCTGCATCAATGACCCAGAGATAATCTGCCTTACCTTTACATGCATTAAGAACATAAGATCTATTATGTCCGAATGACTTCCATTCGAGATCAGCAAACTCTCCAGGAATATTCTTTTCCTTAAAGAAATTAGTGATAAGTTCTTTGGTATTATCTGTAGAACCTGTGTCAGATATCACCCAGTAATCTAGGTGCTTGTAGACTGAGTTCAAACATTCAAGAATGACATGCGATTCATTCTTCACGATCATGCATAGTGTAATTGTTGGTTTCATAATGTATTTATATAGTCTGATAACGTCTTTGTCGATTTCCAGTTTAAAATTGTTTTTATTTTTGAACAATCTGATAATGTATGTCTAGCTTCTCCTAGTCTAGCAGGAACATGGGTATATTCTCCACCAATCATGTCGATAATATCTAATATAGAATTAGAAGTTTCGGTACCTACGTTCAGTATTTCTCCATTTATTGGGCCTATATTATTCATTGCTAATATATTCGCAGAAACTATATCAGAGACATGAATATAATCTCTAGTTTGCATACCATCACCCACCACTGTCATTCTTTCGTTATTTTTCTTTTGTCTAGAAAAGACTCCCAATACCGGTGCATATGGTCCCCGTATTGGTTGTCTTGGACCATATACATTAAAATATCTAAAACAGACTGTATCTAATTTATATAGATCAGAATATAATTTACACAATCCTTCTGAAAATAATTTAGAATATGAATACATATTCAAACAATTTGGTATCATATTTTCTGTTTGTGGTAATGTTTCATTTAATCCATATATTGCACTTGTACTAGATAAGATAACACGTTTTACTTTATGCTGTCTGGACATATCTAGTATCATCTGTGTTCCCATAGTATTAGTTTCTAGAGCACCAGATGGATTATCAACACAGTTCTGTATTCTTGCCTCTGCAGCAAGATGAAAAACAAATTCTGGTTTATTTTCTTCAAAACATAAACTAACAGAATAAAAATCCAATATACTACAATGATAATATGTTACTTTTTCGTTAAAATAAAACTGATCATGTGCTGTAGAAGAAAGATTGTCTATAACACAGACATCATGTCCTAACTCAACCAGTTCGTCAACAAGATTAGATCCAATAAATCCACACCCACCTGTTACTAAAATTTTCATAATTTATTTAATTTCCTAGTCACTTATATGTGTAATCTCAAATCCATGTTAATGGATAGTTTGTACAAATTCCTAATATATCGGGGATATCTTTTTTTGTAGAATATTCTACTGTTATCCCATTATTTATATAATTATTTGGATAACACCAGGGAATCCCTCTACTTGTAATTGTGTATTTGTCGTTTTCGTGCCAAAACACGTGAATATTATTTTTCAGTAAAATCTCAAATGCTTGTTTGTTTTTGGCATGACACCATAATTTATCATTTGACAAAAACGTAATATCGATCTCGTATTGTGGTTCGTCGTGACCTAAAAATAATTTATCATCCATAGACCATACATCGATTTCCACGTCAAATCCTTCTATTATTGCTTTTTCTATATATGTTGGTTTATTTTCATCTGGTGTTCTTCCCGATAAATTACCTCGATGTGAAATTATTTTAAACATTTATAATTGAATTTTACTATTAGTATATATTTCGGATGGATTAGGATCGATTATAGGTACTTCTTTATCTTTCATTAATCGTGATATTGAAAATAGATTTAATTTATAGTCCCATCTATCTTTACATCTCATAGACCACTCAACGTCTTCGCCACCATTATGTACCATTTTAATATCTAATGGATTTTCTGTCATAAATTGTCGTTTAGCACACCAATATGTCCCACCAACATACATGTATGTTTTGGTTTGTGTTAAATCTTCATAAGAAATAAACTTTGCAAAACACTTCCTATTTGACGATGTATCTATAGAAATCCAATCCCAATATCGAGATCCTGTTGTCGTTCGAACTGGATTTAAACAAACATCCCAATTATCACCAAAAGTTAAATAACCATTGTACCAATTTTCACACAATCCTACATAATCATGCATGATACACACATTTTCATATTTTGCATGTTGAACTCCTATATTTTTTTTCATAGTAATCCAACCAGTAACTATAGATTCATCAAATACAATATTAACATCAACGGACGATTTGACTTTTTTCAGAAAGTGGTTGTCTGGACCAATTAGTATAATTTCAAATTTATCCTTTGTTAGATTATTTTGATTCTTAATAGAATTAATAATCTGTTCTAGATATATTCCATCGAAATAAATTATAATAAAAGACCATCTCATAAATATATTTGTTTAATGATATCTTCTATGTTTATTGATTTTTCATCCTGAAAAACTTCATTTAAGGAATATTCTGCAATTTCTCTAATTTTAGATATTTCGGGTGTTTCTGTGTGAAGATTATTTGACACAGAAGAACCGTGAACTCTGTGATAGAATGTAGAATTGTGATCTTTATTCCCCTTTAATTTATGACAAAACAAATAATGCAAGCCTTCGTATATCGGGGCAGAGCGATCTAGATATTCCATGATACCACTATTTAAAAACTTATCTTTAGAAACAACAGTGGAATGAGAAAATGCATATGATGGTCCTGTTCTTATTGTAGTTTCGTTTAAAAATTCTCTAGTATTTACAGCATTAAGAATTCTATTATGTTCATCCACAATCTGAACATTACTCCAACTTAAATCTAATCTTTCTATATTCATTAGGGTTAATTGACTCTCTATTTTGTTTGAAGACCAAAGATCATCATAATGACAAAACGAAACAAATTTTGAATCTACCTTTTGCCATTCAGTAATGATCTTTTTCCATATAGAACCTTTTCGGAAGAATGAATATGGATCATGCCAACTAATAGAACAGCCAGTAGAATCTAATAAATTTTTAACTTCTGGGGATACATTGTCGTCACAAGCAAACACAATTTCATACTTATGACTGGTTTCTTGCTGTTGAAGAGATTCTACACACCATTGCAAAAATTGAATGACAGGAGTTCCTGGAGTAGAAATACCTAAAGGAATAACTATAGTTAAATCATTCATCGAAACATTTCTTTCCAATTATTTCCATATTTTTCACTCATAACAGATTCCATTTCTAAATAAGCTTCTCTGTCCAAGTTATCATAAGTTTCATCTCCAACTTGCTTTTTATATGTGTATTGGCCATGATGATCTATGACTACACCATCATACATATAAATTTCTTTTCCTAAACGATGCAGATTAGTATAAAAATCTTTACCAGAACCATAACAACGAGTCAATCTTGGATCTTGACCACCAACACTATTCCAATCATTTTTACGCACAAGAATAGGAGATGTGTCATCCATACTAATTACATTAGCATGATTAGGCATTACTCTTCTAAATAATTCTTTATTATTTGGATCATACACGGTAAATCGATCACCAATATATACAGGTGTTGCGTCTTGATTTAATGCTGGATGGATTACTGAAATTTGAGGATTTGCTTCCATATGCATCACCATATCATATAAAATGTCCGGCGATTCTCGGAATGTCATATCATTGTGTATATAGAAAACATACTTTACATCAGGCTTCCGATTAAAATAATGTGCTCCAAGCAATATGGCTCCCATTGTTCTAGTATTGACAATACTTTTGATTGTTGTATACTTAGAAGGAGGAGCTTTATCTGAAGCATTATCCACCACACAAATTTCGTAATTAGTTTTAGTTAAATTCTTTACTAAATTTTCATAAACAAAATCAGTTTCATTTGGTAAATTATAATTTAAAAGTGCAATTCCAGTTTTTGGCATCATAAAAATTTTCTCAGTTATTATATTTATCTCCGACTATAGATGGTGTCTTAATAACAAGTATACACGCATCTTCTAAACAGTCAAATTGATTCTCTATATTTGGTTCAATTATTATAATATCTCCAGAAAAAAATGTTTTATTTTGCATTTTTACTTCTCCAGAAATCACAACAGTATATTCTGTGGCTATTTTGTGATAATGATTTTGATCTTTATCTCCTTTTTTATAATACTTAACACCAATTTCTATATCTTTGTTATTAAATAAACACGGAGAAAAATCACCAACTAGCCAACCTTTAGTAAAATCTTTAATATTCATTTTTGTTTAAGGTAGGCATTAAGGTCTTCGGGAGTGCCAATTCCGTGCATCTTGTCTACGTAAAAGGGAATAAGTATCTTACTGTCAACAACATATTCATTATATACAGGAGCAATATAAAATTCATTATTTACTCTAATATTTTTATTAATCATTTGTTCTGCGTATTTAACAAACTCTGATCCTTTTTTATACCAATAAATACCGCAAGTTGCAATATTTGAGATTGGATTCTTTTCTTGTAGTTCTGTAATAATACCACGAGAATTGACTCTAACAAAAGACCATTTAGGATGAACAGCATTAAATGTAAATATGATACCTTCAGCTGGGGTTAATGATTTTAGTAATTTAAAATTCTCTATAGAATATTCTAATACCTGATCAGAATTAGCAATTAACAATTCTTCATCGTCGTTTATTAAATGTTTGGCTAATAGTGCAGTACAGGCTGCACCTTCAGTTAATCCATCTACTTCCACAATTTGAAATTTGCCGTTAGTGATTCGATCTAATGTAGTTTTAAGACCACTGTATTTTTCTAAATGTTCTTTACGAACCAAGAAAATATATATGGCATCAAAATCTAAATTTTCCACAACAACCTGGATCATCGGTTTGCCATCAACATCAATTAAAGGTTTCGGAAAGGTATAGCCCTCTTTGGCAAATCTACTTCCTTCTCCAGCCATAGGAATCAATATTTTCATAATTATATTCTTTTAAGCCTTTTTAAAACTATTATGTACGTAAACATCATCTTGGCGATTTATGCAACCAAGTAGTTTATAATCATATTTCTCCATGTAAGATCTACTTACATCAACTCTTCGTTGTCCACCCTCTCGATATTCATCAGTTTCAAATGTTATAACATTGAATTTGTACTTATCAAAAGGAATCTTCATCAAGCATTCCAGAGTCAAATCAGGCGGTTCTAAATCTAAAGACAAATAATCAATAGTTTCTGGCATATTATTTTCTTCGAATAACTTAGTATAATCAATAGCCAAAGCATCAGACAATATATGTTTTGTTTGTGGTCTATGAGATTTCCAAGTTTCTCCTCCACCTCCCACATAATCTTGTATATCAACACCAATACCTGTCCAATTGAACGTTGCTTCAAAAACAAAAGTATTGCTTATGTTTAGTGGTTCAGAACAACCAATATCAACAAAGGTGCCATTGTATTTTGGACCTAAAATGTCTAATACGATTTTGTCCTGCCCAATCTGTGCTTTAAAATTTAAATGTGAAATATACGAATCTAGGTTTTGCATTATATTGAATCCTTTAAAAAAGTAACTAGTGTATGTAGATTGACTTTGCTAGAGTCTTCAACGATTAGTAAATGTTTAGCTGCGGAAGCTTTAGCAGCTTTGATTCCTTTTTCAGAATCTTCAACACATAATACCTCGGAACCAATTGCATCTAATTTATCTATTGCTAAATTATAACAATCTGGGTAAGGCTTATTTCTTGATACATCTTCATTTGTTATGAGTATGTCCATAAATTCTAATTGACCTGTTTTGGATAACATCTCTTCTGCAGTTTTACGAATAGAATTAGTAACACAGCCAATTCGAATATTATTGGATTTTAAATATTTGTGTAATTCTACTTTCTCTGGCATTATTTCTGCAGTTTTCCTAATCACATCCAAGGTAAAGTCTTGTTTTGCCGCATTAATTTTTTTTGCCTGATCTTCTGCAATACCAAGCATACCTAATTTTACATGAGTAGGAAGACCGTTATACGTGGACATATGGTCTTGTTTACTGATTGGAGAATAACCAAACGAAGAAAGAGCATTATTTAAAGAACGATAATGCCAATCACATGCATCTACCAATACTCCGTCAAGATCAAATAATATAGTATTAATCACAGAGTACCTCTAAACCCATCATTCATAGATAACCAAAGATATAATGCTTCTTTAGAAACATCTGCAGGAATCGCATTCATTAATTGCTGCATCCAATCCGTTCCATACTTTTTATTAAATCCTTCGTGCATATTCACTCTTGCTAATTGAATAAACTGACTGCCGTCCATAGTTTGCTTTGTTTTTTCTTTATTCTTGTATGATGTAAACGGATCATGAAAAATACCAACCTTATCTGTTATATAGGTCCTGTATCCAGCGTTGTGTAATTGGTATGGCATATCATAATCAAGACCCCAGCCATAAAAGAATATGTTATCTAAAAAGTTATCTCCACAAGCATCCCATGCTTTTGCGGAAATCAGTGGGCAGATGATTTCTGAAAAACTTTCTTTTCTTGTTTCCGAATCTGTCATTTTACCTAATCGTCTATGTGGTGGATAAATGTTTGATTGATATGGACTAATTTGACCACAATCAGGCAAAGATATCATTTCGTTGTATAGTATAGTTACTAGATCTTTATCGTCTATAAATTTAGCATCATTCACAAACAACATATAGGCATCATACTTTTCGCCAGTTTTATATTTGAGAACAGAATCTGCATATGATTTTAATAAATTAAACCCTCTTGTCATTCTGCAACCGTCAGATACCCATAAAGTAGCATACTTGGAACAATTGTTTATCTGTGAACCAGTTTCAATTACGTGCAGATCATAATCAACACCCTTGGTTCGTTTAATAATAGATTCACATAAAGAATCAGTTAATTCTGGATAATTATGACTCACAACTAATATGCATACTCTACTCATATTATTCTCCGTAAATACCAATACAATATGTCTTTTCTGGTTCTAAAAGATGACTAACAGTTTTTTGTAATTGTTTATCATGCATACGATTACAAATTAAAGGTTCCTCAATAATCATTGGAAAATTATATTTTGTATATAACCTCTTATACATTTCACAATCAATCAATAGTGATAATTTTTCGTCAAAATATTCTTTAGTTTTCATTGTTAATACGCTTGGTGAACTAATAGTATTAGCTCCATGATGAATTTTATCTTGGTAATAAGGTATCATTTTTTGATAAAGAAAATGAATTGATTGGCAATGAACACATCCATTAACTAACCAAGTTTTGTCTGTATTTTCGTAGAACTTTTTTACAATTTTAGTAAGAGCATTATTATCTATGAAAAAATCATCAGCACACATTGGTTTTATTAGACCACCAGTACAATGTTTAATTGCATTATTAAGATTAGATCCTATTTTTCTAGTTAAATGTGTGGAATCTACGTACACTATATTCATATGTTTTGAATATATTTCTATTAAATTCTTCGTTATATCATCAGTACTTTGATCACTTATGACTACTTCGTAATCTGAATAATCTTGTTTCTTAATACTATTCAATAATTCTGAAATGAACAACCAACCCATTCCATGGCATTCATATGTTGGAACTGCAATAGAGATTTTCATTTGATTGTTGTAATTTCTACAAATGGAAAATATCTAATATACGTCGTTTTACCTGTTCGCTTATTTGATATCTTTTTAGAAATTTCGTCAAAGAAATTCCAAGCCAACGGAATAAAACAAATAGAATCTAAATTTTTATATTTATCTAGACTATCTATTCCGTATATTGGGATAGATGTTCCAGGTGTAAATTTGTTTTGTTTTAATGGATTATCATCAACTATAAAATCTAAAACTACATCAGAAAAATTTAACATAGTATTTCCTTTTGCTGGAGAACCATATCCAATCAAAGTAAATCCTTTAGTTCTTAATTCGTCGGTAATTAGTTTAAAATCTTTTGATATTTTTTTTGCTTGAGCAGAATAATTTTTGTATACGTTCGAGTCGTGCAGACCATTAACACGCTCTTCTTCTATTAATCTTTGGATGTTTTGAGATGGATTATTAGTACTAGATATTACAAAAATATAACTTGTTCCGTGAATAGGGTGTGGTATCATATCCACTAAAAACAGACCTGCTCTTTTACAAAGAATGTCCATAGACTTTACATTATAATATGAATAATGTTCGTGATAAATTGTATCAAATTCGTTATTCATAATCATAAGTGCTTGTGATATTGTTATGAATATCAAGCCATTATTTGCTAATATACTCTTAGATTTTTCTAAAAATTGTAATTGATTATAATTGTGAGCAAACGCATTTTGGCAAATTATAAGATTAAACTTTTCAGAAAACTGAACATTATCTTCATTAAAATAATCACAAATTACGTTATGGTTTTTTGAACTTAACGGATGTAAATTTATAGCAGGATCAATTCCAAAGGTTTCAAAGCCAATAGTTTTTAAAAAATCTAATTGCGAGCCATCATTACATCCAATATCTAAAACTTTTCCATTATTAGTTTTGATTTTATCTGATACCATTTTTGCAAACCATTCAAAATACTCTAATTGGGTTTTTGATGTTCCAGAAACATACAAATAATTTTTAAAGAGTTCATCGGGATGAACAAAATGACTTAATTGGAGATGCGAACAATATTCACATCTATTCATTCTTAAGGGATAACAATTTTCGTGATCAGTTTTTGTATTTTTAAATGAATTAGCAAGTGGCTGAATACCTAGATCTAAGACTTCTATGAGATCCGATTGCCCGCAAACAACGCACTTGGTTGCTTCTGTACAAACATCTTTTAAAGTTCTAGCCATTTTGGATTCTCCATATACCAATCACTAACTTGTTTAATTCTATCAGATATAGACACTTTTGGTTCCCATCCACGAGATCGCATCAAATCACCAGACAAAGAATACCGAAGATCGTGTCCTGGTCTAGTAGTATGAAAATCTACCATCTCGTAAATCAATTCTTTGTTTTGTGCAAAAGCAATCATCTTTGCCAAAGAAAGATTATCAACTTCTTCTTTTCCAACAATATTAAATTTTGAGCATTTTGCACCACCATAATCTGCTTCAGTTTTTAAATCATTTTCCAATATAAATTGCAAAGCAGTAGCAACATCCTTTGCGTGAATATAGAAACGACTTCCTGCAGTTGTTTTAGTTTCGTTTGAATGTATTGTGACTTTTTCGCCATTTTTTACTTTTCTAATACAAAGAGGAATAAATTTTTCTGGTGTTTGTCTTTCTCCAAAAACATTCATAGTATGAGTAATTTTCATTGGTATTTTATATGTATTTTCATAAGCAACACACAATTCTTCTGCTGAAGCTTTAGAAGCAGAATACGGATTAGTAGAATTATATCTATCTCTTTCCTTATAATCTATACCTGATGGTGCTGCTCCAAAAATTTCATCTGTACTAAAATATAAAAATTTATCTAAATAATCTAATTTTCGTGTATATTCTAATAGATTTGCAGTTCCTATGATATTATCATAAATAAACTCTAAAGGATGAGTGATAGAGCGATCTACGTGTGAAGCGGCCGCTAAATGCAGAATCGTATCACACTTACCAATAAAATTAGAAACAAGGGGATTAATTTCTGCCTTTAGGTCATGAAATACTATACTAACTCTATTTTTATTGTGTGGTTGTTTTTCTAGTACATCATGTATTCTGTTTAGATTACCAGAATAATCTAGACGATCTAATACAACTATTTCACAATCCGTATGTTCTAGAAAATGTTCAATAACATGATGTCCAATAAATCCTGCACCGCCTGTAAGTAAAATTCTTTTCATAATATGGGATCCTGTGTTGGTATCTGTTCATTTTTAAAATCAACAAAATAATGAATGTAATTATTTTTCTTTATATCCAATACTGTATATTTAAGCGAATTGAGACCTTCGTATTGGAGTGTGGGTGACTGTTTTCCATTTATAATATCATAATACAATGTACGGTTTTCTACCGTAAGTTCCATTGATTGGTGAGGTAAAGACTTATATCTACACGGTCTTCGTTCGGGGGTCAGTCCTACAACCAGACATCTATTCAATAAATCGTCATCCTCTGCACCATATCCTGAATATAAGTTAGAGAATCCATTAATTTTTTCAAAATGGTCATTTAAAAAAAGATTAACTCCGCCAAAAAAATTTAAGTATTCTAATTTATAATCAGATTGTGATCTAAATGCTGCTAAATGTGTTGGAACTGATGGCACACTATAATCCCCATCTTCTGGAAGAAGATCTATATCGTGTGGGGATATATATGTACATTCGTTTTTAATCAAATCAAATCCTATATTTATTAACGTCCCTCTATTAAATTTTTCTTGGTTTGCTTGTTCCACAACTACAATAGAAAAATCATGAGAAATATTTTTTGATAAATATTCGTTCATATATGGAACGAACTCCTCCAGATGTGATTTTCTATTTCTGTAAGGAATAATAATAGATAATTTAGTCATAATCAAGAATTCCTTATTAAGTCAAATATATTATTATCTGATATATTCATACCAGAACATCTATTAAAGTTGTCTTTCATATAATCCATCTTACTCATATATGTCTCTTTTGTCAACATATTCATATCAAATTTATCGTCAAATAAAATAATACCTCCCATATTAAAATGTTTACCTATACTAGGAGATCCCCAATATACTGGAATTGTCCCTGTTGCAAAACAATCCGTGATCTTCTCTGTGTAGTAATCGTCATATATGCCATTTTCCATAACTATACTAAACATATAATCCTTTACTCCATCTATCTTAGTATTCCATGGGTTCTGTGGGTCTATTACTGTCCGTAGAGTTCCGTGTGCTCCACCGAAAACATCAAACCCCATATTGATTGCCAATCTAGCAACTCTGTGTCTATATTCTTGACCAGATGTCATTTGTTTTGGAGAACAAAACATTGAACATAGTTTAG
>Ga0181348_1000724_pt1 | contig 14342 bp, 29 predicted proteins | sample Su13VDMM110DN_FD_130092 | JGI IMG/M metagenome (GOLD analysis project Ga0181348, IMG submission 130092) | Freshwater viral communities from Lake Michigan, USA - Su13.VD.MM110.D.N | ecosystem: Environmental > Aquatic > Freshwater > Lake | place: USA: Michigan | collected 2013-07-16
AAAAAAAAGAGCAACTACTTGAGTCACTCTTTCTTTGAGGTTTTATAACTTGACTACGAAAAAATTAATTTTCTATGCAAATATAGGATAAAAATTTAGTTTAAAAAAAAATGTCCGTGTATCACGACCAAATGATATAACACGGACATAAAATTTTTAACAACAATGACAAAGTTAAAGGAAAATAAAGCCCAATCGCATATGTGTATAAAAAAAGCCCAAGAAATACCAAACATATCTTTGTTAATAACTTTTGTTGTTAAATATTAGGTTCTAAAGAAATGTTGTTTATATTTGCTCTGTAATCAAAAACAAAAATCAAAAACAAATGGAAAACACCATCGTTATCAAAGGTCTTACTGATTTGGAGAAAATAGTATTGACCACAATTGCAGAAGGTATGTATGCTGAAGTAGGTTTCAGCGATGTCACTATCGAAGATGTAGTGATTGAATCTAAACTAGATAGTAAAATTGTTCGAGGGGTTATCTCTTCTTTAATAAAGAAAGGGTTAATCGTTGCGGATGATGTTTATGGATTTTCTCCCGAACCGAAAAGAACCTTTTATTGTCTGACTGAAAAATCTTATGGTTTAGTCGAAGAGTATGTTGGTGAGGAGGGAATCCTTAAAGCAATCATTGCATAAGACAATCAAACGGGGGGGAGCGCATCCACAACGCTCATTGTTATCAATCAAAGCAATCAATCAAAAAACAACAATTATGGCTTTTGCAAGTTCGGGAAACAATTCAAGACACCACGATTATAAGGTTTGTCCTAATTGCGGTAAGAAAGGTGTTTATACTCCTCTAAAAGAAGTTTTGAAAAACAACAAAATTGTTATCTATCCAAAACAATGCAAGTATTGTAATGAAAAGTTCGGAAAGGTGCGCTTTGAAACCATTAAAAAATAAGTAATCAATCAAAACCAAATAAAATGATAAAGGAAAAAGCAAAACAAAACAGAGGTATCGAAATTGACCTCACGGGTTCTCAAGGGAACGCATTCTACCTATTAGGGACTGCTGACAATCTAGCAAAGCAAATCGGACTAGATGGAAAAGCCATCGTAGCGGAAATGATGGAGAGCGACTACGAGCATCTCGTGGCTACTTTTGACAAGCATTTCGGACATATCGTAACACTTTTAAGATAATCACCACAATGAAAAAAACATTGCTTTATATTGCGTGTATGCTAGTTGCTTGGGCAATCGCATCTAAATTCGATACGGATACGCACGAACTTGAATCAAAGCCTTACCCCTCACATCAATTCGAAGATTGATTCTTTATGGTAATTTTAGAAATACAACAAGTGATTTGGGTAGACACGAATTTAGGAAAGGGAATTGCCCTTTTCTTAATGGACTATGGGATTCAAAATAACACCATTTGGATTGTAGCATTGGAACATAGTGGTGAGATAAAACATTTTGATTCAAATCAGATAAGACTCGTTGAAAATTTTACATTCAATATCAATATTAAAAAATCTAAAAAATGACTAACAACAAACTTGGAATTGTCGCAAGACAAGAAATCTCTTACGATATGTTTGAGGGAATAATCGTTACCGCTTTAGAAGGCGGAAGTAACTATTGGTATTTAATAGACCTTGAGGATACGGGGGTTTCAAAAGAGAAATACGCAAAAGACCCCCATTCGATTCAGATAGCAAAAATGATTTGGTATGACCGAATTAATCTTCGCGTCTTGGACAAAGAGGACGAAGATGTGTTGCTAGGGGAAGTTAACCTTGCTACCATTAAAACCGCCTTTGAAATCATTTGCTCTCAATATCCGCAGACTTACTTGAACCTCATTCAAGACCAATACGATGCGGAGGATGCTGATATCTTTTTTCAAATTGCCACAATGGGCGAAATAACATTTGGTTGATTATGAAAAAAATAGGCGGAAAGCAAAAAGTGCTTACAGAGCAAGATTTTAAAAAAGTTCTTGTAGCGGTTGAAAAAGGAAGCACCTATAAGGAAGCGTTGAAAACTATCAAATGGAGCGCACCTACCTTTAAAAAAAGAATTACAGAGGAGCAAAGACTTGAATTGAGAAAATATTTTGCTAGTAATCTCGCAAAGAAAAATAAGGGAAGAGGGATGAGGGTTTTTACAGAAGAGGATTTTAAAAAAGTTCTTCGCTTGGTTCAAAGTAGAGTGCCTATTGTCAAAGCCGTAAAACATATCGGATGGAGCGAACAAGGATTTAGGAATAGGATTACCGAAAAGCAAAAAGTTGAACTGCAAAAAGCAAAACGCGTTACAAGAAAAAAAATAAAGATTGAAAATTTTTCTCATTCCGATTTCGTGAAAGTTTTATCGTTGATTGAGCAAAACCTATCTATTACTGACGCGGTAAAAGTTATTGGTTGGAATAGGGGTGATTTTTACAAAGCCATAAGCGAAAAGCAAAAACTTGAACTTCGGATGGTATCAACTGCAAACACTCTTTATGGTATAGGAAGTCAATTCAAAAAAGATTTTGCAAAATGAGTATAGCGCTAGATAAAATCAAGGATATGCAAAAGCGGGTTGAGTCGCTATTAAGACGATTCCCCGCATATCGCGATTGCGACAACAAATTGGTTGCTCATATTTGGATGGAGCAGATAGGGGGTATAGAAAAGATGAAGGAGATTAATTTGCACGATTGGATGAAGATGTGCATTGAAAATCCCAACATAGCTTTACCCGAAACAATCTGCCGAGCAAGAAGGCTTATTCAAAAAACAAATGAAGACCTTCGGGGTGAGCATTACAAAATTCGAAAAGACCAAGAGAAAGATGTTCGTGGGGGCATAAACGATATTTAATATCTTTACCCAATGACAACAAAAGAACTAAAGGAACTAGCGAAGAAAAAAAGCCAACCCCTCATTTTTGAAGCAGATATGTCTATCTATGTACACGGATACGAAGAAGGCTATCTAGATGCGGAAAAAACGCTATTTACCAAGGATGATTTGCACGAAGCGTTTAGAGCGGGTAAAATATTTGAGCGTTCGGGAATCAACATTTTTGAAGACATCATAAAAAACAAAAAATAACTATGCCAAAATTTAGAAAGAAACCCGTAGTAATTGAAGCGATACGATTCACTCAAAGTAATTTTGATGAGGTAGAATTATTCACAGAAGGCAAAGCGCATTCTTGGAGCAGAGAGAGAAGAAAAGATGGTTATGACCATTGTATTATTCCTACCCTAGAAGGCGAACATATAGCCACAAGTGGCGATTGGATTATCAAGGGTGTTAATGGAGAGTTTTATCCGTGCAAACCCGAAATTTTTCAAAAAACATATGAACTCGTTTAAAACTAAAAACTAAATAACAATGGAAAAAAGCAACCCCGTAACAATACTCAAAGAGAAATATGACTCTGAAGAGTTAATTGAATTAATAAATATGACCTTTCAAGAGATAAAAAGTTTCGGAGTATTCCCGTTCTTTTTTAAGGTTAAGGGCATTATCAAGCCATATATTTTTTGGAGTTCATTAATTTCTCTAGTTTTTATTGTGTTTGGCAATGCCGACTATTGGACATTTTTTGTGCCTTTGACTCCCGTAATAATATTCTATATTCTATTTGGTATTGACTTTTTTAGGGTACAATATAGCCTATTGAAATTGCAGAAGCGATTGCAGAAATTTACTACTAAACAAGTTACTTGGGACGATATGGTTTACTTATCCATTATTGTTTTCTCGGTGGATGAAGAAGATAATTTTGAAGAACCGCATTTGTGATTGTGTTTGTGTTTTGATTTTTGATTACAAAAGAATCCCCGTCAATGGCGGGGATTTTTTACTTTTGCAAAGATGAGAAAAAAACAGAACTACCTTACCAAGAAATTTAAAGGGCATTATATTGAGCGTTTGCAAGAATTCTTATGTGAACTTGATGCCGATTGGAATTGGAATATGTCAATGTATCTTAATGCGGAATATCCTCCCACAACTGCTTTCGCTAAACTTTTCTGTAAGCAAACGGGTAATCTTGTTTTAGTTCGGATGAGTCCGATTGAAAAAAGAATTGATAAAAACGAAGCCTACTTTAGATTTGTAATTGAAAAGATTGGTGAGCGTGTTATCGAAAACCGCGAAGAGCCATCTTACCAAGAGATACCCAAACTTTTTGAAGATGAAAAACTTCTCTGAAAGAAAGAAGGGCGCGAAAGAAATTTCCAAACTTATTAACATTTTACCCACGTTGTTAGAAAAGATATTATATTTGGTGGTGTTAATCACTTTCATCAAATGTTTATTAAATTCTAATGTCTAAACAAGTCAAGGCAAACTTTAATAGTGGAGATTTAGATAAGTACAGAACTGCTCTAGCCTACGCGAAAAAGAACAAGCAATCATTTCAAATCGTTTCAACGGGACTATCTAGAAAGATGGTTATGCCAAATGGATACAAGTTGAACTACTTCGGAAGGAGGGGTTCGAATAATCTCGTTGAAGGCGCATTTCTTGTTATGATGGTCAAGCGAGAGATAGACGCTTATATTGAAAAGAATGGTGTTGTTCCTAGCCTAGAGCCTACCCAAGTTCAATCATTCAATTTTACCGCTATAAGAAAGGCTTTAAACGGAAAGCGCCAACCGATAGTTGGAGTTGATATAAACGCTTGTTATTGGTTCGTTGCACACAAGCTAGGATACATTTCAGATTCTCTTTTTGAGCGTGGTATAAACACCAAGAAGAAAAAGGGTTTACTTATAGCTATCGGATGTTTGAATAAACTTCCTATGACAAAAACCTATGTTGATGGTGAGTGCGTGTCAACCACTTTCGACAACGAATACAATCAGAGATATGCTCCTTTCTATTGGAACATCATTTACCATACTCACGAACTGATGATTGAGTCATTCAAGTTGTTTGGTGATGATTGGTATATGTTCTTAACAGACTGCTTGTTTGTGTCAATTGACAAAATAAAGGATGCTCAAGAGTTTCTTAAACAGAGAGGGTTTTTCTACAAAAATCACCCGATTGAATTCAAAAATTTTGATTCGAAAAACATCTCTTGGTTTGACTTCAAGGATATGAAAACAAAAACGATGTTTGCGGGAAGTCGCGATATTAACTTCTATGTCAAGGTTTTCGATGAAAAACAAAGAGCAACCGAAGTCGCTCTTTGAAGGTACTAACTAACTAACTCATTGGAACTAGCCAACAACTTAAAACAAGATAAATGAAAAAAGTAAAAATCAGCCAATCTCTTTTGAAAGCGCTATACAACTTCAAGAAGGGGGAGGAGTGTGGAATTAAGATATTTGAGCAATATGTCAATGGTCTTGAGACACCATCTAGCGAAGCTATGGACTTAGGGAATTGGTTTGAATACCAATGCACGGGACAGATGCCCCGTAGTGGAATCCTTCCCGTTGAAAAAAAGCTAAAAGGAGGTGGTTTATCTGCCGAGTACCGAAGAATGGAGGTGCAAGTGAAGAACTTCAACCGCATTATTGACCGATATGAGATTCGGATTGACGAAACGGGTTATGTCTTCAACCACGATAAGTATTCGGGGATAACCGATATAAATGCGACTTGGGACGATGAGCTTTGTATTATTGACGTGAAATCAACGGGGAAGATTGACGATAAGTGGAGCGAGTTCGGGTGGCACGAAGACAAGTTCGAGAACCCCGACAATCCAATTGCTCAGTATCTTACAATTCAAGCCGTGCAGTACAAACTTCTTGCTAGAGAAGAGTGGGGTATATCAAACATCCCTTTTTACTTTTTTGTGTTCAGCACCACGGATGAGAACTCTGTAAAAATATACAAGGTTGAGGTTGATGAAGACAGATTAGATAAGCACAAAGAGCAATTAGATTTCGCCTACAATTATTTCAATAATGTCTTCGTCAATCTACCGAAAGAACAATTAGCATTTCCTAACCAAAAAAGATGTCACGAATGTCCACTAAACCAAAATTGCAGTTACAAAATAGATGTGCCTCTTGTGAGAGTAATACAAGTATCATAAACTATATTGCTTATTTACGCACCTATCAGACGCTTTTATTGAATTATCTCGAAAAAGGAATGGAGGAGTATTCCACGATGAAATATCGGAAGAAAAAGACCTCTATTTTCGTTCAAGATTACTATGTCAGTATTGAGGTAATGCAACAAGACAATAAGGTGAGAATTAGAGAAGAAATCAAATTTATCAATCAAATAATCAAAGGCTATGAAAAATTCAGAGGAACTAATTAAAGCGGAGATAGTTACCAAGCTACCCGAACCAATGCAAAAAGCTATCGCGGATGCTTTTCAAAAATGTATTTCGCTTATTGGGGAGAAGGAAGCGGAGCGTGAAATCAGTTACGCGATACAAATCATCTCCAAAAACAAAGAACTGCAAAAATGCTCCGTTCAAAGCGTAATGGACGCTATTGTAAACGGAAGTCGCGCGAGCGTAACCTTGAATCCAAATCTAAAACTTGCTTATCTAATTCCTCGCAAGGGAATCGCTTGTCTTGATATTAGCTATATGGGTTTGATTACAATTCTTAAAAAGAGCGGTGGGTGCAAATACATTGATGCTTATGTGGTGTTTCAAGACGAGGATTTTTCGCATAACCCCGCATCGGGACAAATTAACCATACCCCGTATTACGCAAGAACTGAAGCGGAGCCGAAGAAGAGAATTATCATTGGTTGTTATAGTCGGGCGGTACTGCCAAGTAACGATGTGGTGTTCTGCTATATGCCCTATTGGGAAATTGAAAAGGTCAAGCGTATGAGCGAGGGTTCGTCTAGTTCATTTTCTGCTTGGAACACTTGGGAAGAAGAGATGGTAAAGAAGTCAGTCATCAAGCGACACTTCAAAATGCTAGTTAGTGATTCGGAAGCGGTTGAGGTTGTCGAAGCCTTACGCATCGAAGATGAGAATAACCCGCTAGTGAAATCCCCTAACAAACCTTCACTTTTCAATCTCGATTTTGGCGAATAATTATTTCAAAACTAGACCATTACACATCAAATGAAAAATAAAATAAAAAAAATTATTCAATGGTTTTTGGAAGTCCAAAACGAAGTAAATGAAATACAATCAAAACAAATGTTCGGTAAATTCTAAATCTATATAAATATGAAAAAAGTGTTTTTAATCCTTACCCTTGCAGTTGGACTAATGGGGTGTAACAAAGAAGAGACGGAGCAATGTAATTGCGGAACAATCTCCAATGATGGTATTGACAATGGGTGCTATTGGTTAGAAATTCGAAACGATTGCACGGGTAATAAAAAGACATTTTGTTTTGACCAAGATGTTTGGATGAACTCCCCCGTAGGTAGTAACTTCTGCGTAACCAACCAAGGTCAATGGTAATATGAAAGAGAATAACATCGCTCGAATCGGATGTGGGGTGTTTTTGCTTTACATCTTAATTTTGATTGGTGCTTTGATTCGCATTTTTTTTATGCACGTTGAACCATCGTCTTGGTTTGAATCAAAACCGATTCCGAAAAAAGAACAGAATGGCGATTCATTACTGCGAGTCAGATGCGATAGCCTAGGAATTGATTACAACACAATCGGAACAACAACAGACCCCGATTAACGCAAAAAGTCCCCTCGTTTGGGGACTTCTTGTTGTAATCAATCTCAATCAAATGTAGGGAATGGAAATCCCTTTATCAGACTTCTGCAAAAATAGCACTTAATCGCACTCAATGCAAATAAATGTCACTTACTGCCGACTTATAAGAAATTCTTCATTTGCTCATCCATTGTTCCGCTTTCTGCGCTGATTGGAGATGATTGCATCGGTCTTGTTGTAGGTGTCACTTGAGCAATGAGTGGCATTCCCGTTCTGTCGTATTTGCTATTTAGAAGGTCATTCTTCACATCGTTTTCTGATGGTTTTGGTGGAAGTGCTTTTTCTACTGCGGGTTTCATTGTATTGTCATAAAGACCACCAATGATGCTTCCCGCAATACCGCCTAAAATAGCGAATCCCGCATATCCCCAAAATCCTTTTTTACCTTTAAAGGCATAATAAAGTCCACCTAGCGTTCCAATGCTTCCAAGAATGTATTGTGCGCTTTTGTAGTTGATTTTATCGTTCATTTTTTTGTTTTATTAAATTTGTGTTAATGAATCTACGGGAAACCAAATACGAGAAGTAAATTGTTGCCCACTTGCTAAAGTTTTTGTGAAAACAAAAGTTGATTCTACATATTTTGTTCCTTTTCCCGATGTAACTACTGACCATTGTTGGGAAAGTGGACTAATTATTTTATTCAAATATTTTGTGTTTCCCGTTAATCTAAAAGTGGTGTCTGCGGGTATTATTTGCTGATTGAAAAGCGAACCTCTTTTCATAAGTGCCGAGCCACCTCCATTCCATTTATACATCGTTTCTGCTCCTTGCGCTCGTTGTCCATCCGCGCTGAAACTTTCGCTAATTGGAGTGCGATTCATCATTTTGCAGATTACAAAACCCGCGATTAAACCACCGCCTACTAAAAGTAAATCTTTCTGATTCATAATTGTTTTTTTTTGTGCTTTAGATTTGTACTAAAGAGTCTTTTGGAAACCAAATTTTAAGAGTTGAACTACCCGTTACTTGACCGCTTGATGATGTTACGGGATATGAAAAAGTTGATGTTGACTCCAAATATTCCATTGCGTTTGGAGAAGATGATTCTTCATATTGACCTTCAGAAGCAAGATAAGGTTGGGTAGATAACTGCACTCTTCTTGATTTTCCCGTTAATGTTATTGGAGTATTCAAATATCTTTGGCTTGTTAAACCTTTCCAATTACCTCCTCCAAGTCTTCTACCTAATACAACTCCTTTTCCATTAAAGTTAAATTGTTTACCCGCATAACCTCTTTCTGCTCCATCTGCACTAAAACTTTCGCTAATTGGAGTGCGATTCATCATTTTGCAGATTACAAAACCCGCTACTAAACCACCGCCTACTAAAAGTAAATCTTTCTGATTCATAAATTTATAAAATTGAGTTCATTTGCGTTTCCATAGTATCTTCTTCAACGCTCATTCCGTTAGCATATACTCCATCAAAAGCGGGTAAATTTAGAGGTTTTGCTCCTTCGGGAATTACTCTCGCTTCTGCTTGTTTTATTTGCTTAACGGGAGTTTCCATAGCAAAAGAACTAGCAACACTACCAAGAATATATCCTACTGCGCCCGCTCCGAGAGTGTAACCAATGTACTTACCAATTGAAGCCTTTGTTTTGTAAGCGTAGAAAGCACCCAAAGCCACACCAACGAGTGTCACACCCGCGTGTAGTTTGTCCTTAAACTCAAACACACTTGCCCCGTTTGTTGACTTAGTTGTTGGAGCGTTTGGGTTTATCTCACCTATAGCAATTGAAGTATTAGGTCTTCCTTCACTATAAATTGGGTTGTTTTGACCTAATTCTTGTCCTTCCATTGGACGAGCATATTGACCGCTTTGAACATTTGAATTTCCAAGTGGTGTTCCTTGAAGCGCACCTTGGGGCATAAAGACAACTATATCTCTTGCGTTCATTTTAGCGTACAAATCAGTTCCGCCATAAGGCTTTTCAAAATGATACCCCGCGTAATCAAAAATAAGAGTAAACTCTACATTTGGTTGGTTAGATGGTACAAGTTGACCTTCAAATTTATCTCCTTTGCGAATAGTAACGCGATTAGGCATTATGCCTAATACTTTTGACCCCACAATACGCGAATTAGGGGTTAAAAATGCACTTCTTTTTACTTCAAAAGTAGCCATTATAGTATTGAATCTTGGTTCATATTTCCATCATAACCAACAAATTTATCTTTGTTTATCATAACAACGGGCGCACCCGAAACATCTATTGGTCTTGGTGGTGGTGGTGGTGGTGGTGGTGTTTCTCTAGTGGGTTGAGTATTGACTTGACCGCCTACTGAATTTGTGTTTTCGGGTTGTATTGCTGAAAGGGGAACAATATTGTTACTGCTAGGCAATACAACATAACCCGCGGGTGGAACAACTATTGGTGCGATTACGGGAGGTAATGGAGCGACATAACCTCCGCCACCGCCAAATCCACCTCCGCCACCACCAAAACCACCGCCTCCGCCACCACCAACTTCACCTTCTTCAGTAGGTACTTCTTCTCCCGTTGCGCCTCCTTCTAAGGCTTTCTCATCTGCTCTTTTCATAAATTTGCAGAAAATCAAATAACCAACAACTGCTCCCGCACCGATGGTCAATATTTTTTTTGTATCTAGTTTCATTTTTTTGCTTTTTTATACTTGCTCTACTGCTTGAGGAGCGGGTAGAGGCTCTGCCATTTTAACGCTTGATTTGCTTGTAAATTTGCAGATTAAATAACCTACTAAAAGTCCGCCCCCAAAGAGCATTAGTGTTTCTTTGTCTATTTTCATTTTTTTACTTTTTTAACATAGTTTTGAATTTACCAAAAGTTGCTTTCGCGTATTTTTGAGTCTTTTTTGCAACAACCTTTGTTTCTTGTTTTGCATATTGCTTAACCACATCAAGAGCCTCTTTGTATTGTGTTTTGGTTACTTTTTTAGTCATAGTTTTAGCCTATTTGCAATAAACCCGTTGTTAATACCCATACATTTTCCAAAGCACCCATAACATTTCGCGTTATTGTTGTTTCAGAATATTGTTGACCTTGGTAATTTTCTGTATTTCCCGTTATATTAAACGCAGATGCTTCAGCGGTTGTTAAATATGTTTCTCTCCAAACTGCCGTAGTGCGTTTTGAAAAGGTGTACAATTTTCCTTGACCATTCCATTTGTAGACTTTTCTAACCGCCATACGCATTGGTTTTCCATCAACTCCAAAAGTAATTGATGTTTTATCGCGATTCATTAAAGAGCAAAGAGCATAGCCAACTACTAATCCAATTCCACCCGCGATAAGTGTGTTTTTATCTAGTTTCATTTGCTTTGTTTAAAAATTACCATTCCCGTTTTGGTTTTTGAAGAAACATAAGTTTTACCATTATGTGAAAAAGATTTTGCGCCATCTTTACGGGCTTTGTTCATTTTGTCAAAATATGCGTTTGCCATCTTGTTTTGTTTTTAAGCGTTTATTACATCGTCAACACAATTCATAATTTTCTTTCGAACGGGCATAAAGATTTTCATTTCCTCTTTGTCCATTGCTTTGTACAAATCGTCTTTTTTTACAAACTGACTTGCCTTCTCAATTATTTTATATTCCTCATCCGACAAACCTTGTAAACACTTGTCAAGTTTTTCAATTTGACTAGCACTTAACTGAATTCCTTCGTCTTTCAATTGAGCGTCTATATTACTTCCCATTGGTGTTGACTTGAACTTAGAATATGAATCAAGTTTATTTGACTTCGGTTCGGAATCAGATGTTTTTTTCTTCTTATTTCTAAAAAGCAAATAAATACCAATAGCACCTAATGTAAGTGCTATCCAAGAATTATCTTGGGAAGTAGAACCGCCCTCCGCGATTGGTGCTGATGTATTTGCTTCCATAATTATTATCTATCGCTAAAACCTCTTGATATGCACGTTCTTTTGTAAGTTTCGGGAGATGTTCCTTGTGGTATATTTACATATCTACCAACCATTCCGTTTGCAGTTGTACATCCGAACCCCGAATTACCACTTGCTCCCAAGAAATCTTCCGCTCCATCATCAAAACCACCTTGTCTACGACATTTTCTTCTGAATTTTCTTTTTTCTCTACCGCGAAGACCTCTATCTCTAGCTTCTGTTCGGCAGTTTCTACGAATTTCTCTTTTACTCGAACCCGCACTAATTTTTGTGCCTAAAGTTGAATCTAAAGACGAACTCGCAGTTTCGGGTGTAGGTGCGGAGGAGTTTGTCCCATCGGTTAAAGGCTCATCTGAAGCAGAAGAACCCCCTCCTCCCATTGATTTTGCGCCACTAGTTCTTCCCGACATAAAATAATAAGCCAAACCGCCTACTGCGATAAGACCGAAACCCAAATAAATGTACTTTTTATCCATTTTTTTTATTATAAAAGATTATCACCATTAAATCCATAGTCTTCTTTGTCAATTTCAAAGCCCGTTTTTGTATATGCGTTTTCGCCTTGAGGTGTTGCGAAATATGAACCATCAAAACTAGTTCTTCTGCATCTGTTAACATAATCTACTATTTGCCTAAATTCCCTAGCCTTTATTCCCGATGCGAGTGCTTGTCTTGTACATTCTGCTATAGAAGGTGGAGTTGACGATGATTCCGTGCTTGTACTTGCAGAATCAGCCGTAATGGTAGACGCGCTTAAAATCTTGTTGTAAACAACATCAATCATTGCGGGTGCTTGTGAGCCTAGAGTTGAAGCAAGAGCGGTTTTAAACGCTTCGCTATTTCTTGTCGCAGAATCGACTACCGCTATATAATTTAATATTGTTCTTTCGCCACTACTCAAACTACGAATTACTAGTTTTAGTTTGAATCTTTGTGCTGAATTAAGTAAAGGAAGTGAAATTTCAATTCCAAGAGGTGTTCCTTCCAAATTATTAACATCCATAATATTTTTTGAAAGAAGCCCTTTTACATCTTTGCCCGAACCTTTTACAGATGCTCCATCCGTTCTTTGAATTGGGGAGTTGCGAGTTCCTTTATCCGCTTCGGTTTTACCCGTTGTGGTAGTTCCGCCCGTTGTGGTAGTTCCGCCCGTTGTGGTAGTTCCGCCCGTTTTAGAATTTGTGTCAACTGATTTATCTTCATCCATCGTAGCATCTTCAGAAGCCATTGCATTCCTTCTACGAATCAATAAAAATGCGCCTACTGCCAACACAACAACACCGCCAATAATTAACCCTTGATTTTTCATATATAATCTTTGTTTTCTATTACTTGTAAAACTGCACTAACAATATCGCTATCTGCGGTTATTCCATTTTTACCTATCAATACACCATCTTTAAACTCAGCTACATAAGGGGGCTTTGTAGTGTCAAAAGCAAATGTGATAGTTTCATTTGCGTTAATTATAACATTTACACCGCCCGTTTCAAATTGAATAAAATATCCCGAAATGGAAGATGGTGATGTTGTTGGTTTATAACCTTTGTCTTTAAGCGTTTTGTATATAGCTTGTAAATTATCGGGCATATTTTTCAACTTTCTTTTTACCGCTAGAATATCGCGGTCTGAATACATATAGTAACCTAAAAAGAAAAAGCCAATCAATAATCCAAACTGACCAATTTCTTTTATACCAAATGCAGTTTTTTCAGCCATTATAACATTACATCTTGAAGACTCGTTCCATCGGTTCTATATCCAAATTTTGTCTTGCTCATATTTCCATTTGCGTTAAATGCGGAGTAACTATTTGTTGAATTGTTGTAAATACCCGCTTTTTTCAAAATGCTCCAAAAAGCATTTGATAAATCATTTCGACTCACCGAATAGTTTTCACCACCAATCATCAATTTATAGTTATCACCGCTCTTATACCAACCGCCTTGAACAAATTTAGTTTGAGACCCTTGAGCATTTACTGCATTTGCGGTTATCTTACCATCGGTGTACATTCTAATTTCTCCTCGTGGTGTCAAATTAACAGAGTTCCACAAAATACCACTATTATTTTCTAAGGGTTTCCAACCGAGACTAAGTTGAGTTCCAAAACCAAAAAGACTACCAAAACCTAAATTTTCTGCATTTTCGGTATAATAAATATCGCTATACTTACCCCACGCTTTTTGAATCGTTGAATTGTTAGTTGAAGATGCGCTAGTTGCATATGCATCCAAATCTATCTCTTTTGCAAATGTTGAGTCTTTTGCATTTACCCAAGCACGAAATGCATTACTCTGTTCAACAGATGTAAAAGGTGTGCTTTTCGGAGTGTATGTTGGAGCGGGAGCGGGTGAAGGTGAAGGTGAAGGTGAAGGTGAAGGATTTGTGTAGGTAGTCACGGGGGGAGTGTATGTTGTTGCACCGCCATCACTTGTTTTCTTTTTCTCTTCTTCTGCTTTAGCTTCTTTGTTGGCTTTTACAAAATAATAAACACCAAGACCCAAACCTAGAGTGGCAATTCCACCTATTGACCACCATAACCAATTATTACTTCCGTTTTCAGCCATTTTTCTTTTTTTTATATAAATAAACAATCATAGTTGTTACTACCCCAAAAGTAACTACGATAGTTGGCACTACCCACCATTTGCGATTTGATTTTACGAAACCTTCCGAACCGCTTCCATACTTTTTAAGAAAATCACTTAAACTACTTGGGTACTCTTCCATAGAAAAAGGCGGATTCCGAAGTGCTTTTTGGGTGTAAGCCATTGGTGTGTTAATACCCGCATTTGCGTTTTGAACATTTTGCG
>Ga0181348_1000730_pt1 | contig 14305 bp, 18 predicted proteins | sample Su13VDMM110DN_FD_130092 | JGI IMG/M metagenome (GOLD analysis project Ga0181348, IMG submission 130092) | Freshwater viral communities from Lake Michigan, USA - Su13.VD.MM110.D.N | ecosystem: Environmental > Aquatic > Freshwater > Lake | place: USA: Michigan | collected 2013-07-16
GCTCAATTTATAGAAGGGGTTGAAATAAATGGAAGTGATACAGAATGCATAACTAATTTGCAAGATGCCGACAGTGTCGAAATATTCGAGTTTGTCAAAACCAATAAATATGATAATGCAAGTGGTTCATTTTTCCAATATAACCATTTATTGGACTTTGATTTTTCAAAATATCAAATATACAAAAGGCAAGACATAGTAGATTATGATAGTTGCTTAGTTTTTGCCTTAAAACAAGGAGGAATGTTAATTGAAAAATTAGATAAACTTCGTTTAATGTGTAAAAGTAATACGATACCAATTTCTAAACTAAATGAAATATGCGACAAATTAGAAATACAAATAAAATTAAAAAAAACTAAAAAAGGAGATTACGGATTTTTTACTTTTGGAGAAAAACATAAAGAGATTTATAACATTGGATTGTTAGAAGAACACTATTTTATCTTAGATGAGGTTAAGATTACATCTTATGCTATTAAAAATTACGAACAAATAAAAGAGATCGAAGATTGGCATAAAATCGCAAAGAAAGGAGATAAACGCAACGATAGATTTATCGATAGTTTTTCAGCCATTCGTTTATTGTTAGATTTTAAAGAAGATTTACTAGTTCCATTATCAAAAATAGATATTATGGATAGCCCATATTATAAGAAAGTAGAACAAGAAATAACTAATTTGAATTATGAACCAAAAGAGAAGATTAACTATAAAGCGATCGAACCAAAAGAACCCAAAGAAAAAACATTCTTAAATATATTCTACGATGTTGAAACTAATACAGACGAAAATGGGAAACATATACCCTATCTATGTTGTTATAGAATCAAAGGAATATGTCATACACAATATGGAGAAAATTGTTGTTTAGAAATGCTTTGGCATTTATCAAATACATTTAAACATTCTAAATCAACTATTCGTTTAATCGCACACAATGGAGGTAAATATGATAATCAATTTATGATAAAATATTTTATTACAGGATTAACAGGCATTAAAAAAGGTTCAAAATATATGAAATTAAACGGAAAGTTTAACGGCGTTAATTTCGAATTAAGAGATAGTCTGTTGCTTATTACAATGCCTTTAAAAAGTTTTAACAAAACCTTTAAATTAGGCGATACTATTAAAGAGGTAATTTCTTACAATATGTATAATAAGACAGACTGCATTAAAAGAAAACTAATACCCATTAATGAAGGGATATATTGGGTTAAAAATGATGGATTAGATGAACAGCAATTCTTAAATAATATCAAGAAATGGAACTTACAACAGGGCGAAAATTACGATTGTGTCGAATATTCTCGTTTTTATTGTGAAATTGACTGTGAGATTTTAGAAAAAGGATACACCATATTTAAAAAATGGATGCAGGATTTAGTTAAAATGAATATTGACGATTGTTTAACTCTTGCATCATTAGCACATAATTTTTTTATCAATGAAGGTTGCTATGAAGGTGTTAATGAATTGTCAGGAACGCCTCAACAATTCATCCAAAAGTGTGTTGTTGGCGGGCGTGTTATGTGTTGTGAAAATAAGAAAATTATGTTTGATAAACACTCTCACAAAAAGATTTTGGACTTCGATGCAGTCTCTTTGTATCCGTCAGCAATGGCTAGAATGGAGGGATTCTTAAAAGGCTTACCCAAACCACTTTTGGAAAAAGTAGGTCAAAATGAACTCAAACAATACGACGGTTATTTTTTACAAATTGTTATAAAGTCTGTTGGTATTAATCGTAAATTTCCAACTATGAGCTTTGTGACCGATGAAGGCATTAGAGTTTTTACAAATGAAATGATTGGTAAAACGATGTTTATCGATAAAATAGCCTTAGAGGATGCAATTAAATACCATAATATAGATTTCGAGGTTATTCGTGGGTATTATTTTGATGAAGGATTTAATACAAAAATTAATGAAACCATCAAGCATATTTTTAATGAACGCAAGAAATTAAAAGCACAAAAGAACCCAGCCGAAACAGTCTATAAATTAATTATGAACTCTGCATATGGAAAGACTATTTTAAAAGAGATCGAAACTGAAATCAGATTTTTCAATGATGAAGACGATATGAATGTCTTTATTAGTAGAAACTATAATTGGGTTCAAGGATACGAACAAATAGATAATTCTAAAATGTGGGTATTAGATAAAATCAATCCGATAAATGACCATTTCAATATTCCGCATATTGGTGTTAGTATTTTATCAATGTCGAAACGAATTATGAATGAGGTTATGGGATTAGCAGAGGATAATAATTTAGAAATGTTTTATCAAGATACTGATAGCATACATATATCTAAGCAACATATTGAAATATTGGCTAAATTATTTGAGGATAAATATGACCGTAATTTAATAGGCGAAGACTTGGGGCAATTTCATAGCGATTTTGAACTTACAGACTGTAAAAATGTTTATGCTAGTAGGTCTATATTTCTAGGTAAAAAATGCTATATCGATGAATTGAAAGGTATAAACGCAAATGGAGAAGAACAAACCGATTATCACATTCGAATGAAAGGCATACCAAACTCGACCATTAAACACACAGCTAAAAATATGGATATTTCTGTTTTTGAACTATACGAGAGACTTTTTGAAGGAGATAATATAAAGTTTGACCTAACGGAAGGAGGAGCAAAAGCAAATTTCAAAGTTAATAAAAACGGAAGTATTAATACATTACCATTTTTTGAGAGAACTATCCACTTTTAAAAAAGTAGGGCAAAATAAGGGAAGATTAGCGAAGCATAAAAGAGGAACCGTAGGTCGTAAAGCGGGCATCGCTACGCTTGCCTTGTGTCCTTTTATTTAGGAAATAATAATATCTTTAGCAATATTATAATGGAAAAAGGAGATAAACCAAAAAAGCCTAAAATCGCTAGCATTAGCAAGAAACCCAAAGCTAAACCAAAGGTAAGCCCCAAAGCTAAACCAAAGAAACAAAAGAAAGAGAGGAAAATCGATTCATCTATTAAACAAACAGTAAAAGTAATTGTGGGATCGGGTAGCGGAGCAGAACCCAAAAGAAAAGAAATCTCGAAGCAAACAACATATATAACCTTGGATAGACCATATCAACTATCGCAAGAAGATGAAGATAAACTAAGCATAACAAAGTTTATACCTTCGGTAAAAAAAGAACCAACAGCAACTTTAAAAACAGTTGTAAGTAATCCATTAAATGAAATACCAAAAGCAAATAGTCAAGACATAGAAATCGCTTCCAAGGCATCTGTAAAGCGATTAGATGAGGCAACCCTACCATTCGCCTTGCAAAGCACAGCAGAACCTTTGGTAAGCACAGCAGAACCTTTGGTAAGCACAGCAGAACCTTTGGTAAAGGAAATCGCGAAAAAAAAGCGCAAAAAGGTAGTTGGAAAAATACCAGTTAGCCAGCGTATGACAGAAGCGCAAGCGGGTTATTTATCTTTTCCATCAAGTGAAGATGATTCTGCAGAAGAGGTTCGAAGACAAGAAAATTACGCTATAAGATTTCTAGATAAATATCAAAAACCATTTAATCAGGTTTTATCAACATTTGAAGAGATGACTTCTAATCTATTCGAAGGAGGAGAAATGACACCTAACCGAATAGAAGAAGGATTCCAAGAAGTGGAAGAAAAACGCAAAGTAGGCAGACCTAAAAAATATACCAGTGAGGAAGCGAAAATTATTAAAAATATTCAAACAAAAGAAAGTAATGACCGCAGAGCCTTATTGAAAAAACAAGAAAAGATTGCACAATTAGATATGGAATATCAACAATTTTTAGAAAATGAGGCTTTAAAGGATGAAGCCCTGACAGGCCAAATACAAGAAGAAGATCCAACAATTTTTGGAAAAAGTAATTTTTTAACTAGAAGTTTAGAAGAGCTATTAAGCAGTGATTTTTTATCTAAAAGTGTAGATGAATTAGGAGAACAAAATAATTTTAGTGCAATTCAAAGCAATCAAGGACCTAATGATGGAGGAGGAGATGATATTTTATTTGAATAATAATAATTTCTCTTACATTTATATACAATGGAAGAAGTAAAGGAAGTAAAAGATTTAGCTGAAATCAAAGAAAAAGTCAAAAAACCTAGGAGCGAAAAACAAATTGAAGCATTCGAAAAAGCAAAGCAAAACCGCCTTAAAAATATTGAAATGAAAAAACAAGATTCTAAAAAATTACTGGAAGATAAAATATTATCAAAAGCTATTTCGATTAAGAAAAAGCAGATTAGAAAGCAATTCAAAAATTATGACCTCGACAGCATAAGTGATGATGAAACGCCTATTGAAGAGATAAAAGAAAAACACAGAGCAATGACGCCCCCGCCAATTAGACCAGTTCAACATATTTCTACCCCAATTATACAAAGACAAGCGAGCCCAGCTTTATTGCAAAAAAGGGTATATTCTTTTGTTTAGATATTATATAATGGCAGATACCGAACAAATACAAGAGTTTTTACTAGAAATTAATTCTCTTCATCATACATTTGATGAAGAAAACGCGATAACATACCAAGTTCTTTTAGTCGAGTTTGGTGATAAACTAAATGAAGAACAGAAAATATGGTGCAGAAATGAAATGAAAAGATTAACTGATAAACAGAATGCAATTAACAGAAAAATAATGTCTCAAATTGACAATGAAATATCACGCTTACCGATAACTGAAAAAATCAATGAAAAAGAAAATAGATTTATTCAACACGAATCTTCCAATAATTTAAATGTTGAAAATCCTTAAGGATTTTCTAATCCGTTGTTCATATAAATAATAGTATATAGATTACCTATAGGTAAAACATAATGTCATCTTTACCAACTAATAAATCTCTTTATGAAAAAGCAAAAGCGATCGCCGATAAAACATATAAAAAATCATCTGCATATAAAAGCGGTTTTATAGTGAAAAAATATAAAGAACTTGGCGGTAAATATGAAGGAGTTATTAAAAATATAGGATTAAAAAGATGGTTTGCAGAAGAATGGAAGGATATCGGAGGAAAACCTTATCCAGTATATCGACCAACAAAAAGGATTACAAAAGATACCCCGCTAACAGCTAGCGAAATTAATCCATTTTTTGCAAAAAAACAAATTGAACTAAAACAAAAAATAAAAGGAAATAACAATTTACCAAATTTTGTATAAAAAAAGTAGTTTTTACCCTACTTTTTTTAAAAAGTATTATGTATATGGACATCATTAGCGAAAGAAGACTAATATCACTAAACAGCGAAGACGCAACTCAATATTTTAATGGAACATTTTTAAGCAATATGTTATTTAATTTTAGCGATGTCTTAAAAGATGAGCGAAATATACTCTATGTCGAAGGAGGAATATATAATTGTCAAATACCGTGCAGTTTTTATGCAGTAAATTATACAAATAATGTTCTATTTTACTCATTAAACTCGATAATTTATAGCATAACAGTGCCAGTAGGTAATTATAATTTTACAAACTTCGCCTCACAGATGGTATCAAAGTTTTTAGTAAATAGTCACGTTATTGTTATTACAATTGATAAAACTACTGGAATTATTACATTTACTAATTCTACAGGAACTTTGAACTATTTTAGAGAAACTGGTTCTACACTTTGGAGAGTATTAGGATTTGAAACTGGGTCTGGTAATTTTAATGCAACTGCAAATGTAATAATACCGCCTTATCTATTAAATCTTCTTGGTATTAAAAAGATTAAGATTTTTAGCAATAGTTTAGGCATAAACTCTTTGGATTCAAAAAGTTCTATAACGAATACATTAATAGATACACTAGGAGTGAATACCCCGGCTTATGGTCTTTTAACGTATGATAATCAACAAGCAATTTATAGTAAATTAAAGCAAAAAATCATAAATCAAATTGATATACAGATTAAGGACGAAAATAATGCATTTATTAATTTCAACAACACTGATTGGTCTATCACCTTGGCATTAATAATTTACAGAAAACTAGAAACAACAAATAATGATTTACAAAATGTAATCGATACATTAGGTAATATTTCGGTAATTTTAGAACAACAAATAGAGAGTCAAGCCCCAGACAATAAACAAGAAGATATACCATTGCCAGAAAATATACCTTTGCCAGAAGATGTTGGAGATTTAGACTTATTATTATACGAAAATCCAGAATTATAATCTACTTTTACATTATAAAAATGTCTTTACCAAAAGAAATTAACTATTCGAAGACTAGTTCTTTGCCCAAGGGGACATCTGCTTTATCTTGTGTTGTAAGTCCTGCTAATGGAGCTTCATTCGGTGAATCTCAACAGATTCAGTTTAATTTGCCTTCTCGTTCTTATATGGTGCCCGAAAGTATCTATTTGAGATATAAAATTGCTTTTGCTGGTCAAACTGCAGATGCTGATGTTAAGGGAGCATTTCCTGCTTTTACCCCCTTCCAACGACTTGAAACCCTGGTGGGCTCATCTGTTGTTGAGTCCATTTCGAATTGGCATCAGTTAGCTAATATGTTAATGACTTGCAAAGTGAATTACGGCCAAAAAGCGGGTCTTGCTTATCAAATGGGTGTTGGTCTTACTGCTGGAACAACTGCTTTTACATTTGATAATATGAACGGCCACGATTTAATCATCACGAGTGATACTTACTATTGTGCTATCCCTGTTAATTGTCTTTTTGCCAATGCTGACAGACTTATTCCTTTGAAGTATATGCCCGCATCTACCATTCAATTAACGACTGAGACTATCGCGAATATGTGTTATGCAGGAACTACTCTTCCTACTAGTGTGGCTATTACAAATTTGGAGCTTTGTTTCGATTTGATCGATTTTAATTCAGAGGTTGATGATGCGATTGCTTCAATGGTTGATGACAGAGGAAAGCTTATGATTAAGTCTCAGTCTTATTTGTCATCGGGTCAAACTACAACTGCTGTTTCGAGCGGTAGTTTAGAATTTATTTATTCTATGAGATTGGCTTCTATTAAATCTTTGTTTTTAATTATGTCGGGCACTCACGCTAACAGTATTAACAAGATTTTTGACTCTTTTGATATTACATCTGGTAACGGTTCTTATCAGTTTTTCGTAGCATCAAATCCTTATCCTTCTAGAGCTATTTCTACTGTTCTAAATAAGGCTGGCGTTATGGCTGAGTTGTCAAATGCTTTTGGCCCCGCTCACGATTTGACATCTACCAATTTCTCTATTACGCCCGCTGAGTTCTTGAAGACAAATAACTCTACAACTACTATTGTGCAACCCGCGAAATTTTTTGTTTGTGTAAATTCTGAGCGCCTTTCGACGAATGCGGTGCTTTTGTCTGGTGTATCTAGTCAGAACAGTCCTATTTCTGTCAGAATAGATATTAACACCGCAACAACTAACTCTCAAGTTCTTAACTTGGTTGCTTTGTTCGATGCTATTATTGAGCTTGATGTTGCTAATAAACAAGTGCAGATACTGCAGTAAAACTACTTTTAAAAAAGTAGGTCAAAATATCTTTAACAATAAATAATAAATAAATATGTTTATTATGTATGGAGTCAAAGAGGAACGACGAGTTCCTTTTAGTATATTTATTATGTATAATATGATTTCAATTAAAGAAAATAACAAACCAGAATTACCAATATGTAAAATGAATTGCGACAGTGATTTAGCGGAACATTTAAACGATTACGATTTAACAAAATTAGCTTTCTCGCAATATTCTACAAACTTGTTAATTGGAAAGCCTAGAAGCGGTAAGACGAGTTTATTATATTCATTTTTTAAAGGTTCTAAAAAACCAAATAAGATATTGAAGGGTGTTTTTTCAACCATATATTTATTTCAGCCCGAGAATAGTAGAATGTCAATGACAGATAATATTTTTGATACATTACCAGATGACCAAAAATATAATGAATTAACATTCGAAAACTTATTCGAAGTTAGCGAAAAAATAAAAGAAGATGCTTTAAATGGCTATACATCTTGTATAATTTACGATGATATGGGCGCTTATATGAAAAATAAAGATACACTTAAACTTTTCAAAGAACTAGCAATGAATAAAAGACATTATAAATTGACTCAATTATTTTTAGTTCAAACTTGGTTTAGCGTTGAAAAGGATTTAAGACGGTTATGGGATAATATTTTTATCTTTAGAGTGTCAAAAGATGAACTTAAAAATATTTTCAATGAAGTTGTAGAGCAAAGCAAAGATTTAGTCGAGGATATTTCGAAAATTGTTTTTGATAAACCCTATCAATACTTAATGATAAATACAGAATCTCAACGCCTTTTCAAAGGATTTGATGAGATTATAATATCAAGATAATGCTATATAACCAGAAATGTCTTCATTTTTCAAAAAACTCGGTAGAGATATTGCTAGCCCTTTTAAAAAAGGTGGTGCTGTTCAGAAAGTCTTCAAGAAAGGCGGGGTTATTGCTCAGGGTTTGAGTAAAGGTTTAGGCGGTGTTAGCAGAGTTCTAGGCAAAATTGGAGAAGTTGGGGGTAAAATATTAGATAGTCCTATTACAACTGCAGTTGTTGGTGCATTAGCCCCTGAATTATTGCCAGAAGTTGAAATTGGAGGTAGAGCATTAGTGAAAGGGCTTAATATTGGTTCTAAACTAGCAGACAAAGCAAGTAAATTAACTGATGTATCAAGTTATAAAAAAGGCAATTTAGAAAATATTAAAGATGCTGTAAGGAGAGCTACCGATGTCAAAGATGTAGCAATGGAAGGTGCAACGCTGTTTGAATAAAAGGAACTCGTCGTTCTCTTTTTCCCAAGGCTAGCGGTTTATGTAAAAGTAGTTTTGCCCTACTTTTTTTAAAAGTAGATTATATATATGTCATTCAATGTTGTTTTATCATCGAGTAGTGTTTATGCTACAAATACTGCAGGTAAAGATTTTACATGGGCTTATGATTTTACCAATGTTTCTGATGGCCCCTATTTACTTTCATTTCAATTTACTTCTGGTAATATTGCACAAGCTACATTTTCAACTCAGGGCCCTATTCAACTAACTTGTGATTTTGGAAATCAAGGTAATAATTATTTAGCTGGGGCATTAGTTTCATCAACTACAACACAAATATTGGGTTCTGTAAGGTTAGATTGGAAGAGCACTTCGGTTGCAACTCTTGTAGCTGGTAAAAATGATAATTACCCAGTGCTTTTTAAAAATATAAATAAAAATACTAGTTTTATTAGAATGCAATTACAATTATCAACAGGTGCATTAATAACAACAGGAATAACGCCTTGGGTTGTTATTTTAAACTTTGTAAAAGTATAATAATAATATATATGTCGTTTAACATTCTTTTATCGACAACAGATGTTTATGCTACAAATACTGCAGGTAAAGATTATAGCTGGATTTTTAATTTTGGTAATATGGAAGACGGCGATTATTTAGTTTCATTTCAATATGCCAGTGGCAATATAGCGCAGGCAAATATGGGAACTAATGGTCCCGTTCAGTTATCATTAGATATTGGAAAATTTGGGTCAAATTATATAGCAGGGCCAATAGCTACACAAACTACTAGTCAAATATTAGGTTCTTTAAGATTAGATTGGAGAAATACAACTATTGCTTCTTATAATGCAAATTATACAGATAATTACCCAGTGCTTTTTAAAAATGTTAATAAGAGTAGTAATTTTATTAGAATGCAATTACAATTATCAACAGGTGGCTTAATAACAACAGGATTAACGCCTTGGAATGTAATTTTAAACTTCAAAAAAGTATAACAATATTGTATATGTCATTCAATATTGTTTTATCAAGTAGTAATGTTTATGCTACTAATACCGTAGGTAAAGATTATACATGGGCTTATGATTTTAGCGGTAAAGAAGATGGTGATTATTTAGTTTCATTTGATTTTCAATGTGGTAATATTACAACTACCTTAACAGATTTTAGCGGAAATAGTCCTATTCAATTGTCAGTTGATTTTGGAAGCATAGGACAAATGTATTTAGCCGGTTCAACATATGGCAATTTTTCTACCAAAATATTAGGACTTGTCAGATTATTACTAACTACCGTGACTGTTTCAACTTATTCTGCAAATAATCAAGATAATTTCCCAGTGCTTTTTAAAAATATCAATAAAAGTGCAAGTTTTATTAGAATTAAATTATTACAAGCAGATGGCATAACATTAATAAATCAATTAACAGGTGTTGCACCGTGGTTGGTTTATTTGAAGTTGCAAAAAGTATAAACATATATTAGTATGGCTACATTATCGAATAATACTAGCAATGATAAATCAATGAACGGATTAGTTACAATTGACGCAAACGCTATTTTTACTGATGAACTAGATGTAGATACACTTGTAGTTAATTTAGATGCAACCGCCCCAACCGTAGGAGCATTATCAAATGATACTAATATTGCAACTACAGCTTGGGTTACAACTCACGGATCAGGAAATTATGTCACATTAGGAACTACTCAGAATATTTCAGGTGAAAAATCATTTTCAAATACTAATACAATCGTTTCAGGAACTTTAAAAAATGACAGTCATCAAGGTTCAACAACGGTATCAACGCAAAATATAGCAACAACACAAACTAGCGGTATTTTAAATATTGCAACTTTATCAGGACGAAGCGGAGCAGTCAATATCAATACCGGAGCAACAAACACATCACGCCTTAACATTTCGAACTCAACAACTGGTAAAGCAGATGTTTTTATTGGTTCTCTTAATTCAACAACACAGATAATAGAAATTAGTTCGACAGATTTAAAACTTAATACTGGATTTTCACCAACTACAAACTTAATTTCAATTGGTAGCGGACAAACAAGTAGTGATTGTAATATTTTAGCAAATACATATTTTGGGGGGGATGTAGAGTTAGCAACTGGTAATTTAACTACAAGTTCAGGCGTTAGTTTATTTTTAACAACTAACGGAGTAGCAGATGATATAAATTTAAGTAGTTCAAATGATATATTCATAGATAGTATAAACTCAATAACTAACCAAATCAATAGTGTTGATAAACAAACTATAACAAGCATAGCAATAACAAGCAACCCAACAACAACAATAACTAACAAAATTAATAGTGTTGATATACAAACGATAACAAGCTCAAACATAACAAATACAGTTCCATCTATCAATTCTGGATTAACTTATCCTATTACAACATCGACTCAATTGGGATACAGTAATTTTACCACTACATCAACACGAATGAGTGTAGCCAACACAAATACAGATATTGCCTCAATAGCAATAACACAGAAGGGCTGTTATATCGTAGAGGGTAATTATTTATTCACAGGAACGCCAACTGCATTAAATCATGTGTTCTTAGGATTAAGCGATACATCGGTTACTTTTGATACAAATCGTCAAAATGTTATTACGAGTGCCAATTTAGCTACCCTCTCAGGATGCCATATAACCAGTGTTTATAATATCAACAATACATCAACAACAATCTATTTAATAGGCAGAGTTACTTCCAATTTGGGGGCATCAACATTGCAGAGCAATTTTCTTTCAATAACCAAAATAGCATAATTATAATGTCTGTATTTATCATAATGGATAATAACGTAATTGTTAGCATTGCGCAAAATAAAATAATTAGCGATTTATGTGTGCGATGGTATTTAGAAACAGACGATGAACAGAAGCAACTTATTTTTGATGAAATCCAAAATACTCATAAAAGTTTCTATACAGATGAAAAATAATCTCTGCATTGCTTATAATGTCTTCAAACTTTGTTTATATCAATCCTAAAAATAGTTTAGCAAAAAGTAGTAAGATTTATTCCTTGGTTAATAAAATTTCCGAAAAAATAAGTGAAATACCCAATTATCAAGATATGAGAAATAATTTAGAGCTAATAAAAATGTGTTGCATAATAGTTGAGCATGAAATCGATAACTCAAATGTAAAAGCTAACTTAAAATGTGATAAGGCAGAAATTTTATATCAGGTTTGGACTAGAATATTTAACAGTATAACGCCTAATGATTTGAAGAACTTAGGAGGACATATAACCTATCTCTGGGAAAATGGTCAGATTCGTAAAAAATCTATTTGGTCAGTTGTTAAACATTATTTTTGTGATTGGGCAAAAAGAAGGCTTCTCTAAAATTAATGATACAATTTTTGATTACATAACACAGTATTTTAGAGATAAAATAATAAACTTTACAGAACAAACTTTAAATGTATCTAGTAAAATTATTCTATATATTGAAACTATAATAAACTTAACTGCATATGATATTATAAAAATAATTTTGCAAAAATATGGATTTGGTTATTTATTGAAGTTTGTTTTTTATTTATCTTTTATTATATAAATCAATGCCTTATTTCTATAATAAAACTGTTATGCCAATTAGTAATTTTTTTGCCAAAAAACCAGCTGTTATGAATCGCGTCTTTACGAAAGGGTCTGCAATTAAACCAATAGTTCCTAGTATGATTCGAAAAAACATAATTGGTTCGAATGGAATGGGAATTAGAAAAATATAACATAAAGAATAATATTAGACTATATTATAAATGACTGAGTTCTATAAAGATGATTGTTCTATAGTGTATAATAATGATTTTAAAGACATTATTGATACTCTTACTTTTGATTATATAATAACTGATCCGCCATATAATGTAGGATATGATTATCCCGATTATAAAGACAAAATAACAAGCGAAGAATATATACAATTATTAGCCCCATTACATATGCATAAAACAATGATGATACATTATGCAGAAGCCTTCTGTGGTGATGTTGGCGAAGCTATGGGAATACCGAACCGCTGTGTATCTTGGTGTTATTCTTCGAATCTTCAAAGACAGAGTAGAATGATTGCTTGGTATGGATGCAATCCAGATTTTAACAAAGTAAAACAACCCTATAAAAATCCAAATGATAAAAGAATAAAAGCATTAATTGAAAACGGTTCTGTTGGTGCAAGATTGTATGATTGGTGGAGTGATATAGAACTCGTTAAAAATGTCAGCAAAGATAAATGCAAAGGTTTTACTAATCAAATACCAATTGCTTTACTTGAAAGAATTATTTTATTAACAACAAAAGAGGGTGATATCATTTTAGATCCGTTTTTTGGTTCTGGATCGCTATATTTTGCTTGTAAAAATACAGGGCGTAAATGTATTGGAATAGAGCAAAGCGAAACACATTTAGGATTTTTTAAACAACGATTAGAAAAATAATAATATAAAGAATAATATTAGATTATATTATAAATGGAAAACATCGATAGACAAATTGAAAATTACAATCATAAGATTTTACAACTTGAAAAACGAAAAACAATTTGGGTTTTGAAAAAACAAATTAAAACTAGACAGTTAAAAATTGATGAAATATTTTTAGCAATTAAAAAAACACATAAAATTATAAGTGAATCAACTAAGCAAAAGAAAGAATGCAGTGAATGCAGAAATACCTCGTCAATGTCATTTAGATGTGATAATGACTATTGCTGTAATAATTAATGTAATCCGTTGTTTATATAGCGAACGCTATATAAATAATTTATTTTTGTGTTGTAATTGGAAAGCGACGCATAAATGCTTGATGATTTGTTTCTAAATCAGAGCTGTTACCCCACAATAGAAATCTAGACAAGGAGCCACTCGAAAATGGGTCATTCCAGTTTTCTCTAGGTTCGTGTCGTTCTAGGTATGCTTTGCGCTTCGCTTTATCGCCGTGGTCGATATAGGCTTTACCAACAGAAGAACCAAAATGCACAACTTTACCATTTGCAAATTTAGCCATCAATCGTTTGCCTTTTCTTGTGCTTCTTGTAATAATCATAGTTATATTAATCATAGAAAATTTCCATCGCGAATAAATAAATAGAAAAACTTACAAACAATATTTGCGTTAGCTGTATCATATTATTGTGGTGTCCATCGAGTCTATAATATTCGGCTTGCCAATCTATCTGCATTGCTTATATTATGTGTAAATACTTTTTTAAGTCATTTTTTTGAAAAATTACTAAAACCGAAGGTTCTGCTTTGCTAAAAAATGTATAAATAATTATATAAAACTCTTACTTAAACCCGAGCGGGGGTTTATTGCGTTTTTCTTGCTTCGATGAACAGTTATTCATATCATAGTTCCTATTTAATTTTTCGAAAAAAATAATATTCATATATTTATTAATCCTTACTGAAAATAGAGCGAAGATGTAAAACTCGAAAAACTCGAAGAGGACCGCCATTTTTCCGCTATACCTATATCACACCTCC
>Ga0181348_1000735_pt1 | contig 14266 bp, 18 predicted proteins | sample Su13VDMM110DN_FD_130092 | JGI IMG/M metagenome (GOLD analysis project Ga0181348, IMG submission 130092) | Freshwater viral communities from Lake Michigan, USA - Su13.VD.MM110.D.N | ecosystem: Environmental > Aquatic > Freshwater > Lake | place: USA: Michigan | collected 2013-07-16
CATGTTTGAAATTGAACAGATTCGTAGCAGTGGTCCGAATTGGAAGGAGATGCTTGCCCAACAAAATGAAGGCGGTGGAGAAGGTGGTGGAATGCCCGATATGGGTGGGGGTGGTGGAGGCGGCGGTGTTCCAGATTTTTCGGGTGGACCCGCAGCAATAGGTGGTGGAGAAGAAGCTGATCTGGGAGGTGAAGAGCCACCACCAGCGGACGTTCCTGAAGCACCCCCAGCGGAAGTTTAATTTAAAGGAATGCCATAAGTCTTGGCATATTCTTTCGATTTCTGGTCAAAAGGATAAATTGTCCCATGCCACAGGAAATCGTTTCCCGAATCGATTGCCCCCAAAGGACGGACTTTTATAATCCACTCGCCCATATATTCCCCTTTGGAGTTTTTGAATTTTAATTTACCAGAAAACTGTGAAAATACATCGGTTGAATCCTCCCATCTACGCATGTAATCATCAAGTTGATGTTCGTCTTCCATGAAATTTTTCCAATTTAATCTAAGCAATTCTTCTGATGATGTTGCACACAAATTGCAATATGCTTCATTTACCATAATATTAAGACCTTTGGAGGTAACTCTAAACGATGGTTTGGGATTGAGCCAAAACATAGCCTCTATCTCAGCTTTGATTATTTTCACAGAATCCCGCATGGAACCCCCACCATTCGGGGATATTTCATATTCAACGTTCTGTAAACGAAGATCAATATTTGACACAGTTCCTTGAATATTTTTTAAAGATTCGGGAATGGAATTTCGAGATTCGATATATTCTTTATGATTTTTATATTTTTTAATTATAAAATTCTTCACTTGTTTCCAAGTCAATATCAACATACCTATTGCTCCGATGACAACAGTGAGAAAGTTGGCATGTTTTTCTAATAAATCGTAAAAATCCATAACATTATTTAGGAAAATTAATCACAAAAGCTCACACAGTTGAACGCAGAGTTGTAATAGTATTTGGTATTGTTGTTTGACAACGCATTCCAACCCGAATCGGTGGGTCTATTACATTTATAAAAGTAGAATTGACTACCATTATTGGATGAAGGGTGAATGTAAGTGGTGTTCTGTCCCCAAAGGATAAAATCATTGGCAGATAGGTGATAATACGCGGAACCGTTGTTGATATTCGCGTTCCACCCTGAAACGGTGGGAACACCGCAGGATAATTCGTAATAAACGGAACCATTGTTTGATTCGAAGGGCATGATAATACTTAACGTATTAAATAAGATTATGAGCTTATGCCAAGTTGAACCAATTTCCGCTTTCATGTCCACCAATCTCAATTCCAAGATTGAGTGTTACCAGCGTTTGGGGGAGCGGATTTTAAGAACATTAGGACATCCGATGATTAATGTGGAGTTACATTACGATCAGTTACACGAAGCGATTTCAATGGCGGTTGATTTCTTCACTGTATATAGTGGTTACACTAAAGAATATCTTATTTTTGACAGCCGATTGTATGAGGGTAACAAAGGCTTACGATTGGATCATCTCTTCACAGTTGCCAATTCGGGATACACACCATCGGAAAAGCTCAATGATAAGAGAACCGGACCACAACCGGATTATGAAGTGACTCTCCCAACTCCTTTATATGTTTCCCTTTCCACAATTCCCAGCGCATATTTCACAGCTTCTTCAGCATTAAGCGGAGTGATTCCTTCCGATGGCATCACATCCATGCAAATTATTGACCAAACTACTTACAATCTTCTAGTGGGATTTAAGGCTGGTTTAAGTGCGATGTTCCAACAATCCTATCAAAAACCGTTCACAATACAGTGTGAACAACAGGATGATGTGAACACATTCAATAATATGTTTGATTACGATGTCATGGATTACCGCAAAGTAGTTGATGTTATTGCCTTTGAGGAAGGTTCTTCCACAGGTGTAAACACATTGTTTTCCGTGGAACAAACCATGGCTCAACAAAGTTATCACGCTTATTCGCTGGGTAACTACGGATTCGATATGTTATCTTGGCACACGGTCAAGGATTGGATTGATAACCGCGAAAAAATGTTTGCTACTCGCAGGGACATTTATTTTGATCCAAGAACACAATATCTCCGTTTAATACCTCAACCGAAAAATACTCAATTTTTTGGCTTGCTCACTTGTTACGTGGAAAAACCTTTAAGAGATTTGATCAAGGAGAAGTGGATTTTGGAATATGCCACAGCCATGTCTAAGATCATGTGGGGACGGATACTCACTAAGATATCCGGTGTTACTTTACCCGGAGGTGGTTCCATCGATGGTTCCAGCATTCTTTCGGAAGGTTTGGAAGCGAAAAAAGAATTGGAACAATTTTTAATCGAAGGTGGATTCTCAACAGACCCTCCACTTATGCTTGTGATGTGAGATATCTTATTAAGTATTGTTGTGTTTATTCGTGGATCAGGGGCGGGAAAAGAAGCAAGAAGGAACGATGAGTCGTTCTACCGTGGAATTGTGGTTAAGAACAACGATCCTCTGAAAATGAATCGGGTTAAGATATTCATTCCCGAATTATCCAACCAACCTTTTGACGAGTGGTTTGAAAAATACGAGGAGATGAATGTCCAAAGACCCGGACTCAACAATCCAGAGGACACTTGGGTTGATATTAAAATTTACGAGGAGATTTCCAAACATATTCCATGGGCGGAACCATGTTATCCCTTGATGGGAGAATCTGGTAATGGGCGATACTTCAAACAGGATGGGGATGGTTTGGCTGTTATAACGGACAGTAACTATTCAGAGACTTACGAAACAAACAATACCGAAGTCCCAACTTTACAAGAAGGATCGTTCTCCCCTTCATTTTTATATGAAAACAAATCCACCATGGTATCTGATGCGTTTGCCAATCCTCTGGATGTTTTCTCTGTCAAATGTAATCCCTATGCATTTGGATATAAATCAAATAATTTTACAAATAAATCCAAGGGAATGTTTGGTATTCCAGAAGTAGGTTCAAAGGTTTGGGTGTTCCATTATCTGGGAGATTTGAATTTTCCTATTTATTTTGGAGTGTCACAGGATTTCCGTGGATTAACATTGATAAATAGAACTGACAATGATAATAAGATTTCTCCTTATTATCCAAATGATTTTGAAAATTGATTATGGCTGATAAAATTTACAGAAATAGGACGATACTGAACCAAAGAGGTGGCTCTTTGGTAATTACAAACACCACCGATCAAGAGAGTATTCAACTTTCCCAAAGATCGGGTAGTAATGTTCTGATGAACAATCTGGTCAATTCCGAGCTTGCTACAAATAATAAACAAACGCATGTCATCAATGATAATTTTGAGACGGTTCTAAATGATGATAATAAATTTGTCAAGGGCGTTCAAACCAATCGTGTGGGAAACACTCGCTATGATTTTAAGGGGTTTTTAAAAGATGATGAATACGATGCTTACCAACAATGGAAAGATACTTTTAATTCAGTAGCATTAATAAATTCTAAATTCAAAATAAAAAGAGGGGGGATATCTGGTCCAAATGGTGTGAATACCGATTTATCGGGACAACGCGCCGATAATCCGGTGATTGGTTCCAAGGTATATGTGGTGGAGAATAAGTTCAGCGGTTATACTAAATTACCAAGGAGATTATCATCTACCGATGAAGTTACTGACTATTCTCCAGTCCCTGATCACGGTAATACCAAACCAGCAGATGAGAAGAATATAAAGGAAGAGGATATATCCAAGAGTGCAGGATCAGCGGGATCAAAAGCTCCGGGTGTTCTGGAATTCGGAGCAAACAAATCAGCAGCTACGGAGAACGGGGAATGGGGACCGAATAGTGATGCTCAAAATATTGCTGACAAAGTTCTAGAGATTCAGGATCAACTCACTCCGATTGAGGAAAAAATGGGAGACGGGGGAGATGAACATATCATCGTCAAGAGAAACAAGATCGAAACGGTGGGAGCGATTTTCAACGATTACCCATCTGTTCGTATTGATGAGAAAGGCAGAAGCCAACCCTTTGAAATGTTGGTTGCCGATACGGGAGTATATAAGAACCATGATTACATTCCCCATGTGGAGGAGATAGATAATTCCTCAAATTTCCCATGTGGTCAGGACACCAAGATTGTGGGAAATTCCTATAATCGGATCGTCGGATCGGGAGGTATTTCCTTAAAGACTACGGGAGCCACGGAATTGGGGGGAGCAACACTAAAAGCTGGATTTAAAAAAATAAATATTAATGCTTCTCATGGTGTTCACATCGGTTCTGAAAATGCAATTGAATTACAATCCATGAAAACTATTGTTCTTAGGACGAACAGACAGGTTTATGTGGAATCATCGCTTGGAGTTAAAAATAATTTAATTGTGGGAGGGGGTCTTGCCGTAGAAGGACAGACATACCTACAAGGTGTTACCGCCCCTCTGGAGGTTCAACAGACAGAAAATACGCTAGTCTCCGGTAAGTTTGCCACCGACTCTGATCGTAAGTTGTTCATTGGAGAGTGTGAAATTGCGGGATTGTATTATCCGGTATATGCAGTAGCAACGGATGACCTGATTGCAACGTATCCCCATAGCCACCATTTCAACAACTTACCGTTGAAGCTCATGGAAGCCAATGAGGACGTTCGCAAGGATGCCCACAATAATGGGATCAATGTTCATAATTCAGTCGCCCAAGCGTATCCACAGATGCATGAGAAGAAGAAACCGCAGAAGGGTTCTTCTGAGTCAGCGAGAGATAGGATTTTGTCTATCATAAGAGGAGAACTACCAGTAGCATACACATTTTCTAATGGACTTACGATTGACATATATTAAATAGTATCATGACAACAATGGTTCTACCCAAAGGGTTCAGACTCCCACCACCTGAAAATATCACATTAGAGAACCCCCGTATAGTGGACATTAGTGGTTGGTCTAATGAGAAACTTGCCGATACGATCTTAGAATACGAAGAATATAATTTTGCTGCTGATGCTGCTGATGCTGCCAAGGCTGCTGCTGCTACTGCTGCTGCGAAGGCTGCTGCTGATGCTGCCAAGGCTGCTGCTGCTGCTGCCAAGGCTGCTGCTGCTACTGCTGCTACTGCTGCCAAGGCTGCTGCTGCTGCGGATGTAGCAGAGAGAAATAGGATTTTGCATATCGTAAAAGAAAAACGACCAATATATTACAAACTGTCTGGTGGTCTTAAAATTTTCCTTGTTGACGTGAAAGAAGGTCAAATGACGATTGACAATTCTGGTTTCATGGTTCCAGTGCGGGTAGGATCATACATGACTCTACCTAAAGGGTTGAGAATCAAAGCATCTGAATACATTCTCGAGCTGGAACGGCGCGCGGAGGTTAGGCCAGTATTTACTAGCAGCGTGACAGGCAAAGTAATGAATTCGTTCTTTACCGATTCAAGCGGTTATGTCACACTGGAGAAGGGTATGTCAATATATATTGATGGTTGGTCTAATGAGAAGATTGTTGATACACTCGTAGAACACGAAAAACATAATTAAAGGATTCACATCCTGATCTATGATGTTGTATTCTACGTTGAATAATCCAACCACTAAGCTATTCAACGTTGCGGCGTTTGAGTAGCTACCGTAGTAGGATGTCCGTAAGGATGGTATCAATGTTCACAACTCGATTGCTCAAGCTTATCCCCAGATGCACGAGAAGAAGAAACCGCAGAAGGGTTAGCCTTCACAGGACTTACAATTCATGATTGATCTAGCCAAATCTTGGGCTGGATTGGATGAGCGTTGGTAATATAAAGATTTAATTCCTTGTTCCCAAGCGAAAATCATAAGCTGGTTGATGTCCTTTGGTTTGGTTCCCGCTGGAATCATAACGTTGAGAGACTGTCCCTGATCAATAAATTTACCCCGTTGTGCCGCTTGGACAATGATTTCTTTTTGTGAAATCTCAGCAAATGTCTTAAACACATCTTTTTCCTCTTGAGTTAAGAAATCCAGATGTTGAACACTTCCACCATATGCTAGAATATCTTTCCAAACATCCTTGGTATTTTTATCTTTAGATTTTAATAATTCAATGAGATGTGGATTCTTATAGGTGAATTTACCTTTCGCCAAATTCTTTACAAAGTAATTGGAATTGAGCGGTTCAATTGATGGTGATACTTGCCCAAGAATAAACGCTGAACTTGTAGTCGGTGCGACTGCCATTGTCGTGGTATTCCGACGACCATAACCTTTTAGAACTTCAGGCTCTCCAAACATTTGAGCCAATTTTTCTGTTGCCTTATCAGCACGTTCACGAATTTTAGAAAAGATTTCAATATTCTCGAAATGAGCATCCATACTTTCCCAAGCAATCTTTTTGGATTGTAGATAACTATGGTATCCAAGAACACCCATTCCCAATGCCCTATGATTTTTGGCAAAATTATATGCTGATTTCATCAAAACGCTATCAGCATTTTTTTCAATAAATTCACTCATCACAGCATCAAGAAACATTACCATTGTCTCAACAGCATCCGTATCCTTAATTTCTTCCCACCAAAGCAAATTTAGAGAGGAGAGACAACACACAAACGATTCTTCTGATGTGGAAGGAAGAAAAATTTCAGAGCAAAGATTACTGGATTTGATATCATATCCTTTATCTTTATAAACTTGCGGTTTTTGATTGTTGGCATTATCGGTGAAAAACACATATGGATAACCCGTTTCAGTGCGCTTTTTAATAATTGCTCCCCACCTACTTCTTTTTTCCTTGTCTCCCTCAAGCATGGATTTCATCCATTCATCGGATACACAAACCCCAATCGACATATCTTGGATCGGATGTCCCTCTGAGCGGATTTTCATAAATTCATCAAAATCGCTATGATCAATTGGGAGATAAGCTGCAAAGCTACCCCTACGTGCGCTACCCTGACTCACAATGCTTGTAACAGTGTCGAACAATTCCATGCAACGAACAGCACCTTCCGCGACACCACCAGTGGAAATCTTGTGACCACGAGAACGAATATCTCCAAAATAACCGGAAGTTCCTCCTCCCACTTTCGTCATCATACCGACTTCAGCCTGTTTGATTAAGAAATCTTCAACACTATCTCCAATATGACTATTGAAACATGAAATGGGATTTCCACGTTGGTTTCCAAAGTTCATCCACACTGGAGTAGCAAGGCTATAATAGCCCTTAGCCATATAACCTTGAAACTTCTTGGAAAATCCTTTGATATTGAGAATCTTTTCTGCTGTATTTGCAATCTCTCCAATCCTTTCAATAGCGGTTTGCCCCTCTTTTAAATATCCTCTCTCCAAAAATTTGATGGAGTCCTCGTTTAACCAGTAATAATCTTCTCTTGTCATATAATTAAAATAATTCGTCTTCGTCGTAATTTTGAGAATTTTTAGAATATTCTGTGGGACGACTGTGGAAAAAATCTGTGGCATTCGATCCCATCAATTCTTCCTCAAACCATGTGGTTTCCTCCAACAGATTCTCATCAATATCGAAAACTTTCTTAAATCCAATCTGAACCAGAGATTCATTGATCCTGTTTTTGATGAATTCCTTGAGGATTGGTGCCGTTAATCCCGGTTCATCAATACCATTCACCATCCAATCAATGATCTTCGATTCCGCTATGAAAGCTTGTTCCGCTTCCTGTAAAATTTTGGTTTCCAATTCCTCATCAAAAAGCTCTGGTAATTCCTGTCTGATGGTATTGACAATCTTGATACCGACAAGGGCGTGGATCATCTCCTCATTGCGGGTGTAACGAACTTGTTGATCAGTGTCTTTTAAGACATTCTTATTCCTACCAAACCAATTGATGATATAAAATTGGGAAAATAAAGAAACACTCTCCACAAATAATGTGAATAAAATCAGGGCATAGAGATATTGTTTCTTGGAATCTTTATAAAATCTGTGGGTGTATTTTTTGAGATACTTCACTCTCCCCTGAATCCATTCCAATTTAAGATTCTCTTCAAAAATATCCTCCATATCCAACACAGATAGAAGACGCTCATATGCATTATTGTGAATTACTTCAACATTTGCCATCACAAATCCCAAATCAGATAGAGATGGGTGAGGAAGATTCTCCCCAAGTTTTGCCCAGAATGTCTTGACAGCAACTTCAATCTGTCCAATGGCAGATAAGGTTCTTACAATAATTTCCCTTTCCTGATCCGTTAGTTGTGTTTTAAACTGATGAAGATCACTCTTAAAAGAGAATTCTTTATCTGTCCAAAAACCATTGTGCATGGCTTCAATGAATTGTTCTGTCCAAGGGTATTTGTTTGGTTTCCTACTAATTTGTTCGTCAAAAATGCTCATATCGTTGGATTACTTATCCTTTGTTCTACCCGTTTTTTTGTTTCGATTTTCTTTACTCACTGCGCTAAATACTGACACAGGTTTTCCAAAAATCAAGCCTTAAACGATCTCATCAACGATTCCGTATTGTAGGCATTCCTCCGCATTGAGCCAGATATCCCGCTTCAAAAGCTCGTCCAATTTCTTCATGGGAAGCTTGGTATTTTTTTTGTAAAAATCTTTCAGAAGTCTCATCAAGTTGGCACAATTGAAAATCTCATCCTCCATCTCGGAGAATTTTCCATATACACCGGAACTCAATTGGTGAATCAGAAGATGAGCATGTTGTCCCATATATCTTTTACTTCCGATAGCGGAAATTAGGGTTCCCGCGCTTGCCACACTACCATCAATGTAAGTATAGACTTTAGATTTCATTCTACGGATGGTGTCCACAGTAGAGAACGCTGCAAATATACTACCTCCGAACGTATTCAGGTGAAGATGAATGACAGGTTCGTATGCACCATCAAAGGCAAGACCAACGCTTTGAAGCTTGATATCCATCTCCAGAAGAACTCTGGTCAGTTCCAAAACACTTCCTTCGTCAATATCAGCATAAAATAAAATCTTATTATTGAGAACCCGAATACCTTGTGGTGTTTGAGATTCATCGTTTCCTGAAGAATTTATGATGATCTGCGGTAATTGGATGGGATTCGTTGATTCTTTATCTTCCTCTTCATTTCGGTAACGCCACTTCATATATAATACTTAACACGGAAATTTGAGTTCACAATCTAAATAAAGATGTGGATAAAGAATTAACAAACATCTATTCTGATTTAATTTTAGAATACCAATCGGGTTTCAATCCTCCTCAACGGATTCCCAACCAAACGGTTCCCGATGAAGCTGGGGGTAAATTATCATATGGTGAGATTAAAATGGGGGTGGTTAATACTCCTGTAACTACGAGTGTTTATGAACAAGAGGAAGGAGAGTTTGATAATATTTTAAAAATTATTCAGGAAGTGGAATCTGAATATGTGGGGGATTCTCCAATAAATAATGCTGTGAGATTGGCTTTTGGAAAATTGAAGAAAAAAATATCGTGAACAAGGTATAGATGGGGTATATCCATCTCAATTATTTTTTAAAAATTCTTATATATTATGATAAAAATAAAATATCAAGGAAGATTTGGAAATAATCTTTTTCAGTATTTTACCGCATTAATATTTTCCCAGAAATTCAATCAATCAATTGAAAATCCATTATCAAATAATTTATTAAAATCAAATTTTAATAAAAATATCCATAACTATGAAAATGATTTAATAATCAATGATGATAACATATACAATTTACTAAAAGAAAAAAATGTAGAAAAAAATCTTATATTGGATGGATTTTTCCAAAATAGAGTAATAATAAATTTTTTGAAATTTAATAAAAAAATTTTTTTTCACGAGGGTAAAGTAAAAAAAGGAACATTTGTTCATGTTAGACTCGGTGATATTATCAATGATGAAGTGTGCTGCAAAATTGAATATTATCAAAAAGCATTACAAGGATTAAGTGGTGGATACATATCGAGCGATTCTCCAAATAATAATATTATTAATCAACTTAGTAATGAATTTAATTTAGAAATTTTTAAAAGTTCTCCAGAAGAAACTATAATATTTGGATCTCAATTTGATAATAAAATATTATCGTTGGGGCCATTTAGTTGGTGGATTGGATTTTTGGGAAATCAAAATAATGTAATTTGTCCAGTGCAAAAAGAATACAGAGAGTGGCATGGAGATATATTCCCAATTTTAAATTGGAAAGAGGTTTCAATTAAATAAAATATGAAAAATTATATACAAATAGGAGCTAACGTAGGAGACGATCATTTCTTCGAAGAAATTAAAAGATTAAATGACAGATCAAATATATATTTGATTGAGCCTAATATTCATGTAATTAATCGCCTTACTAAATGTTATGAAATTTTGAATGATATACATAATATTTATATTATAAATGCAGGTGTAGTTCATGACGAATCAATCAATAAATTATATGTAGCAGGAACGATAGGAGATCATTCTGCTGTTTATAAAAGAAAAACCTTGCCTGAAAATTATATTAATGATGTTCTAAAATTTACGCCATTAATATTAAATAAATTTTTTATCGAAAAAAATATTCAAGAAGTTGAACTTTTATATATTGATACAGAAGGGTATGATTATATGATACTAGACTCTATTAATTTTGATAATTTTAAAATTAAAAATATTGAATGTGAATATTGGCCTTACGATAATGATGACGCTAACGAAATATTACAGACTGGACCAGTTGCATTTGAAAAATTAAAACAAAAAATTCATACAAAATATCATATTTCAGAATGTACTAGAGATGAAATGAAAACCCATTTATTTAAATTAAAATAACACATCGTGATTATATCATTAAAATATCTAAAAGAAAAATATAACTTAAATTTAACAAATATTTTACATGTTGGAGCGCATGAAGCTCAAGAGCTAGATGATTATATTCAATGCGGAGCTAAGAAAATTCATTGGATAGAAGCTAATATAGAATTGGCGGCTAAACTAGCTGATCGTTTAGATCAATCTATTCATAAAGTTACTAATGCAGTAGTATCTAACGAGGACGATAAAGAAGTTATATTTAAAATAGCCAATAATACTCAATCTTCATCTATTTTAGATTTAGGAGAACACTCCAATTTATTCCCAGATATTTATTATGTCGATGAAGAAAAAAGATTGACAAAAACTTTAAATTCTATCTTAATACAAGAAAAATTTTTAGAAAATATTAATTTTTTAAACATAGATATACAAGGAGTTGAATTACTCGCCTTACAAGGACTGTCAAATCATTTAAATTCTATTGAATCAATTTATATAGAAATTAACGACTCAGAAGTCTATAAAAATTGCTCTCAAACAAATGATATAGACGAATTTTTAAATAAATTCAATTTTGAAAGAAAAGAAAAATGTTTATACTCAAATCATCCTTGGGGCGATGCTTTTTACATTAAAAAACAATGAATAATCTTAAAGAAAAATACATAGGTAAATTATATGCCACACATGAAGGGAGGCAGGTCTTCCAAAAATTATCAGCTTTTTAAGAAAGCTTGGATACGATAAATAATATTATGAAAGCAAAACGATTAGCTGATTTACAGGAAGTAGATAACAAAAACCCACATTGGAAGGCTGCTTCCAAATATAACCATTTACGTGTTCAATTCCCGAATGGAGATGAGAAATCGCTGTTATTCACAGATCACGAGATTAAAAAAGCTTTGGATCGCGCTACTAAGAATCCTGAAGACATTCTTCAAGTCAGTTGGGTGAGGGATTTGTTTGATTAACGCTTTTTAGTTTCATCCAATCCTTTTTGAAATAATTTTGCTTCTGCATCTCTACGCAGATGTAATCCTTTTAGTTTGGTATAAGACCAAAGCCGCTTCATACTACGAATATCTGATGGAACTTGATCCTCTTCATTTATAGAAATGTTGTAGCGAATCCATCGCATTTCTTTACGAGAATCTGTATTAGACATGGAACCACCTCTATTATAAACTAACGATGTCAACGCACCGTTGGAGTGAGGGTGTAACCTATCTTTGGTTATTCTAAATGCGTCTGCTGTTTGTTTTGTAAATCGTGGCAAGCTATCATTTTTAAATATTTTTTCAGCTTGAACGTATGAAACTTTAACAGCGTGTTTAACTTTGGGTAAACCATTGTAATAAGCAGACCGACCTTTCAACCCTGAAACGCTTTGCAATAATTTGATTTCATTTTCCGGTAAAACACCATCCAATGCTTTTTCAATTTGTTCTTTTGTATTGTGACCAACATCAAAACCGATTCCAATAGTTACTCCAGAAACGGTTGTTTGCCATGCAGGGACGATTGGTTTTGAGAGATATTTTTCATAATAACTTTTATCACCAACTTCATAATATATGATCAGGTCAATGGCTTCTTGAGAAATATCTAGAGACAATGGAACATCATTTGCCATTAGAGGGGCTACCCCCACAAACAATGCCATGATGTATTCTAATATTTTCATCCAAAATTAAACATCACTGATACAAAAATAACCAAAAAGGTGATCAGAATCCATTTGGTTTTTTCGGTTGGGGTAAATTTATTCCAACCATCGTTGAAGACTTTTCCGAAATCTAATCCAAGGGTGTTTTTAAATACCAATTTCTGAATAGTCCAAGCAATTGCAGAAGCAAAAAACGCTTTAGCTATCATGATATAAAAATCCACTAAATTGAAAATTGCGGAAATATTAAATTTCTGATCGATCACATTGGATAAAAGAAGAACAACGAAGAATCCCAATCCGAAAAGAGCAGCAACCCCCCATTCTCTTTTGATATTATTATCTTTTTTAACGGATGTTAATTTGTTTTTAGTGTCCATAGTATTAGTATTTATGCAAATGGATTGACAGATTTATTAGCGACAGCCAAGATTATATAAGCAATGATTAAAATTATGATGAAAATCACAACACCAATTATCCAATTCTTGTACACGCTGGCGGTTGCCAACTTTCCACTAAGTTTTAGAACCTCATCGTTTCGCTTTTCAAGATTCCCAACAAGATGAGCATTCTGATTCCTCAGTTCTCCCAACTCACTTTCAGCCTTTACCAATTTTTCAAATATCTTTTGTGCATCTTCTTTGGTATCTTCCAGAATTTTTAATTGGTCTTCGTTGGTTTTCACCAATTCTTTCGTTTCAGATTCTAAAAATAGATTTCGGGTATGAACCTTTTTAAGCTGTTCCACTAGCATATAGGTATCTTCGTTGGTAACTTGTTCCAGCTTTTTAACCTTTTCTTTTATTTTTTCAGCTTGAACCAATGCTTCCTCAATCTCCATCTTTTGGGAATAAATGGTTTTTTCTTGGGTTTTGAGCTTTTCTTTTATTTTTTTATTATCATCCAAACTGTCATCAATTCCACTTTGGGTTCTTTTCAAATCCTTCAATGCGCTCTCCGAAACGATGGGAGCCTTTGGTATAACAGAGATTTTTGGGGCGCAACTAACCATGAACAGTCCAAGAAGCGGAATTAGAATCTTTTTCATATCACTATTTAGTTGAAATCTCGAATGGTGGTGGTAAAATAACGAACAAATGAAAGCAGAATTAATGAATTTTTTTGGAGATGATCTTATGGTAGTAAATGCCGCTCGCGTTTCGTTCGGCAAAAATAAAGATATTTTACTTGAAAAAGATTTGGAACTTGTTAAATAATTTCGTTATGATTAAAATTCTAAAAAATAATAGTGTTCAATTGTGCTGCAAAGGAAAAAGTTGCCCTATCGTTACTGAACTTGCTGATGGAATGGTGGAAATTGTGGATGATAACGGCAATCGTATTGTAGTCCGCAAGGAAGAAGCCCTCTTGATTTCTGATGGGGTGAAAACGATTGATAGGCAAAAATTAATTCTTGGATGAGCCTTTGGTTTCAATCATTCGTTTTAATTGGCTGTTGCCTGATCCTGAAATACGGATCAATCCTTGATTTTATTCGAATCTACCTCAGACAATGGGAGTTTTTTGAAAAGCTTCTCAAGTGCTGTATGTGTATGGGCTTTTGGGTGGGATGTTTCTTCGGATCATTTTGGTCTGCCCACATTTGGGAGATTCCGCTTTGGGGATTCTACGCATCGGTGATCTGCTGGTTTGCTGATTATCTGACGATGGTGGTTGACAAATATTTGGATGATGGAGACATTAGTTAAAAACTAGACTACAATGTAGTGATTAAATAATCAAATGGAAAGCTTCAAGACATTTTACGAAAAATTTGTAAACGGGGAACTCCCCCCAACCAACCGTAGGCGTAGGATTCTTCTGGAGGCGCAATA
>Ga0181348_1000736_pt1 | contig 14262 bp, 14 predicted proteins | sample Su13VDMM110DN_FD_130092 | JGI IMG/M metagenome (GOLD analysis project Ga0181348, IMG submission 130092) | Freshwater viral communities from Lake Michigan, USA - Su13.VD.MM110.D.N | ecosystem: Environmental > Aquatic > Freshwater > Lake | place: USA: Michigan | collected 2013-07-16
ATAAAAAAAGACTTGGTTTCCCAAGTCTAATTATAATTTTTATCCAAGGCCATATCCACCCATTTCTGCTCTATTGTTTTTTCTATCTTGAGCATCTATCTTAAATTCTTGGTTTCGTTCTCTAACTGATTCATCAAAAGTTAAAAGATGTTCTTTATTTTTTAATACATAATCAATTGCATCTTGATATCCAAATTCTTGTTTTTGTCCATTATTTTTTTTAGTATCATATATTTCAATAGTTTCATCATCTATAAAATATATCATAAAATCTTCATTCTCTCTACAACGAATAAAATATTCTTGGCCATTAAAAGTTTCAACAAAAATATTATTTTTTTTCATTTCATTAATGAATTCTTTTGATATATCAATTTCATCATTACTGTATTCATTATCTTCATCATCTTCTGAAGGTTCATTATAATCTCTATATTGGTTATGGGTCATTAATGGTTCTCCATCATCATTAAATGCTGGTGATTCTGTGATGATTCCTGCAAGTTTTTGCATTCTGCGAAATTCTTCGCTTAAAATTTGTTTTGCCATTTTAAATATATTTTATTATAAATATATTCTATGGACATAAAAAAAGCTTGGAAAATTAATTCCAAGCTTTTATTTATTATTTAGTTAAACTAAAATTAGATTCTGTTTAAATCTGTAATTCTGATTACACCATAAAATTCGGGTCTAACCATTTTCTTAGCGTAACGAGTCATTACACCTTTTCTAGGAGTAAAGTTATTTGGATCGTAAACCAAAGGAGTCATAATCAAAGGAACATAAGGAGCATAAACTGCACCGGTTTCTAAGAATTGAGTACCACGGTAACCCATTAAAATTGTACTTTCTAACATATAAGGGTTTTTGTAAACTTGGAAACGATTATTCATCATACCAACTTTTTGTACGCCCATTGCAAATTGCATTTTATCACCATTAGTGTCTGCAGTATAACCTGGGATAGACTCTAATATAGTAGCAACATCAGGAGAGCAAACTAAGAAGTTAGCACCACCACGCATTGTTTTTTGGTGAATTTTGTTAGATACCTTTTGGATTTTAGTTCCTAAAGTTTGGAACCAAGATTGTTGGTTATAGAATGCACCTGTAGCTGCTGCTGTCTGAGCACTAGAAACTAATACTGTTTGACCTGCTGCATTTACATCTACTGTAGTACCTAATACTGCTGACCAAGCATCAACTGTTACTGCACTTTGAATCAACATATCTAAAATTTCTAAATCAATTTCTTGAGAAATATATTCAGATAACATTGAAGTTAATTCAGCTTCAGCATCGATAGCGTGATAAGCATTTAAATCTTGAGCAAATTCTGGAGTCCAGATAGCTTTTAATTTACGAGTCTTAGCAACGATAGGCTCACTACGTAATTCTACGTTGATTTCAGGAATGTTAACGTTTGTATCAACTGAAGGAGATAATTGTGTAGCACCTGCTTCAAAATCACCACGACCGAAAGCAGTAGGTTGAACTTCATAGAATACTGATATTGTATTTGATGCTGCCATTACTGAAGCTGCTGATGCTGATACTACGAAAATAATTTGTGAATTATCAGAATTTGTTCTAGTAAACTGAGGGAATACAGTCATTGTACCTGTAGAAGAAACTAAATTAAATGCTCTAACACCTTCGAAATCAAAGTTAGGAACTGATGCAGAAGAAACTGTTATTGTTCTCATTGATGAATTTGCATTTAATGAAGCAGAAAAAGTAGCGAAGAATCTTGTATCGTAATTGTAATCAGATGCTACAATTGAACCAGTTGCATAAGCAGTAGAAGTAGGCGCTGAACCTGTTACTAATGCTGAGCTAGATACTGTATTAATTGAATAACCAAATCTACCTGCACCATAAAGACCTTGACTTGGATCACCTGTAGTATTAGTAATACCAAATACTGAATTGTTTTGATAACCAGTTACGCTAGGTAATTGTGAAGTATTTGTAGTTGCAAATCCTGCATTGTTTGTAGTACCATATTTGAAATCTAAGTAAAATACTAGACCTGATGGTAAAGACATTGGTTGAACACTAACGAAGTCTTTTGCAGCGATTTCACTGAAAATACGACGTACTAAAGGTAACGCTACACCTGACCATTCTTCTGCGCCAGCTGCTGTACCTGTTCTGCTAGATTCAGTGATTAACTGCTTAGCTTGATTTTCTAATAAGATTGATATGCTAGCTTTATCATACTCGCTATCAACACCTTCTAATAAACCGGTTTTACCCCATTTATTGATTAAACCTTTAGATTCTTCTAAAAGTTGGAATGATCTATCTTGCGTAGAAGAAACGATCTTTTGAATTGCATTTAAATTACTCATAGTAATATATTTTGTTTTTTTGTTTTAATTGTTAATTATTTAATTATTTACCTAAACCCGCTAATTTTTTAAATCTTGCAGCAATTTGATCGCCTTCAGATAAAATAATTTGTTTAGCTGGTCTTGTTGACGCAACTGGTTTACTTGCAATAGATTCTCTTACTAACGTTTTCTTACTAGCAAATGATTCTGATAAAGTAGTATAAACTAATTTAACTTCTCTAATTGTTCTAGCGCGATCGAAAGTATCTATTACTTTAATTTTTTGTGATTCATTTAATGAATGAGCTTTGAATAATTTATTAGTAAATAATAATTTAGCATTAAGCATATTAACTTCGTTTAAGCTAGACTTCATTATTTTAATAGCATTATATGCTTCTTCTAATTCATTCTTTAATTCTTCATTTTCTTTAGCTAATAAAGTATCTTCTGCATCAACTTTACCATCACCATTGTGATCCATATCGTTATATTCCATACCATATTCGTCCATTCCTTCTTCATCACCATGCATTAATTCTTTTAATAAAGCATTGATGTCGATTTCTTCTTCTAAATCGTAAGAATCTGGATCTTCACCTGGATTTAATTCAAAGTTATTCATATCTTCTTCATTTTCCATTTTCATGTCATCATCTTCTTCTTCGTCTAATTGACGTAAAATTTCTGATAAATCGTATTCATCAACTGGTTCTTCTTTCATGCCCATTTCGTCATCCATTGGCATTTCTTCTCCTGGCATAGGATCTCCTGCATTGTCTACACGATATGCTTGACCACCTAGGTTTAAGTCACGGTCTTCACCTGCTTTTCCATCTAAAGGCATTTCTTCGCCATCTATTGGCATTTCTTCGCCATCTATTGGCATTTCTTCTTCTTCTCCAAATTCTTCTTCTTCTGCTTCTTCCTCTAAACGTTGAGAAATCATAGATTGGATTCTTGGTTGGAAAGCTTCTTCTAATGCTAATTTAGCGTTAGCGATAGCTGTTTCTTTTACTGCTCTTGCATCAGCAATAGCTTCTTTTAATAAGTCTGAGTTTGACATTTTTTTGTTTGTTGTGATTTTTTGTTGTCCGCGAAATTTATTCGATATAGTTATTAGGCAACTATAATAGCGGTACTTAAGATATTCGAATCCTATATTAAAATAGGATATTGGAATTTAATATATATATTACCGAATGTATAAAAACAGCATTTTTTTTAATTACTTTTCGTATATTCAGTAAAAAAGCCCTAACTTAATAGAGCTTTTTAATTATTTCTTATTAATACCTGCTAATTTTTTAAATCTATTTGCTTCTCTTTCATTTATCTCATGCGAAATAACATCTCTTCTATTCTTTAAATAATCATCTTGGTTATCTACTTTACCATCATTATTAATATCTGAGTCTTCATGCCCTACAGCATCTAATTCATTTTCATTTATCTTATAATATTTATTTAATACGTTTCCGATATCTTCATAAACACTTTCTAATCTTTGCTGTAAAGTATTAATTTCTGCTGCAGTCTTTTCAAATAATTGCATTGAGCTATCTAATCCTTTCATATGACGGCCTACTGTAATACCATCAAAGCTTCCTTCTGTTTCTTGTAAAGTCATATCTTTTGCTTTACTTACTACATCTTTCATTTCGTTAGTAATTTTACGTAATTCATCAGCTCTATAAACATGCTTACCATATTCATTAAACTTACCAATCATTTCCATTACTGCTTTCTTTTCTTCTGGAGATAATTTTTTCTTTTCTTGTGACATTTTTTCCATACCGGATTCTCTTACTATTTTTCTTATTGGGCTGTTCATATTATAATTCTCCTTTATATGGTTTACCTTTTTCGTCTGAATCTATCTTTTCAATTCCAACATTTATAAATTGAATTGGTTTTCCTACTTTATCATTAACAACTAAGAAATTAGTCATAGCCGTATTCATGATTCTAATAATATAGTATTGGCCAGGCTTTCCTTCAAACTCTACTTTAAATCCTGGTTGCACTTTATAATTAAGTGTCTTAGGTGTCGGTGGAGCAGGTGCTTCTTGAGGTTCTTGCGGAACGTCATTTGCCATTGGTCTTACTTGTGGTCTAGTTGGTGGAGTAGGTCTTTGTTGAGGCTTAGGCGCTTGAACGCTTGGCCTAGTAGGTACAGGTGCTCCTGGCATTCCTGGCTCTGCCTCTTGCAATCTTTTACGATTTGGATGAGCATGTGTCACAACACCTAAAGCACCAAATGCTTCTTTTAAAAGACTCTTAAGTTTTATATTTTTATCTGTTGACATTTTTATGTTATTTAAAATCCGATATAATATCTGTAATAATCTTTTCTACAGAATAATATTTATTTACACCTGCTGCTTGTCCTGAGCCTTCATTAATAGGTCTTAAATATGCTCCTTGAGTCGATGGGCTAGATACAAAGTCAAAGCATAATAAATTAAAATCATCTCCTACTTGTACATGTCCTTGTTCGTCAATTGGTTTTACTGAACCTAATCCTCTTGAGCTAATCCCTAATTTAATACCAGCTTTGAATAATTCTTTTAAGATATTTCCTGACGGAGTTCCTAAAATTTCAACCGTACCAACTAAATCATCACCTTCAAAATGCATTTCAGTTATATTATGAGAAACGTTATTTAAGTTAATTACCGATGAGTCTGGATGATCTAATTCTCCTAACGCTCTTCTTTCTTTAACTTCTTGCGAAGAATATCTATTAGCTTCACGCTCTAATATAGCACGAGGATAAGACCTCATATTATGATTATAAGCATCAGCTCGTTGTAAAGTACCTTGCACGATTAAACGACCTCCATTTTTTTCTAGAGACTCATTAATCATTTGAGGAGATACTTCAAACGGAAGATAATCTATAAGTAAATTAGTATTCATAGTTCTTATTTAATATAATTATGATAACAATAACTTCTTAAGGCTATTAAAAATACTAATGCTTTCTTTTAGTTTAGCTTTTGTTTCTTTTCCTGGAGTATCCATTTCCTTAACTCCTTTAGGTTTGCCTTTAGCCATTTCCTTTTTATTTAAAGTATCATTAGCATTTTTCTTAGTAGCATCTTTCTTAGATACTTCCATTTCATTTGCTTTGTCCTTCATTTTATCAGATGTCTTATTTAATTTCTTATCTTTAACTTCTTTAGGAAGATCTGATCTTTTATCTGCTTTTACATGTTTAGAATTGGCAATTAAATTACTATAAAACATAGGATCTTTCTTTAATTTCTTAACTGCTTTATCCATTGCCTTAACATAATCTTCCGTATCAACCATTTCTATTCTGATTCCTTTTTTAAGCTCGTATGGATTTACCATATCTATATCAGCAATATCTTTTTGACCGTAATTAGTTTTATCAGCTTTCTTTTTATCTTTAGGATTGGTTTTAGCTTTTTTAGCTTCATTAACAGCATTACTTTCCATAGTTACTGTAACTGGTTCTCTTTTGCTAAGATAAGCCTCAACATAAAAATCTAATTTAGGGAACATATCAGATAATTCATCAGCTCTTTTTTTGGCTTCTTCTGGAGTATTATAATAACCTTGATGTCCTATACGACCATATCCTCCATCTTCTAATACATGATAATACATTTTAGCTTCATTCATATTTTCTAACATTTCATATTCATCGCTATAAACATCCATGCTATCATCATAATCATCATCCCTATCATCTTCACCATCTATCATTGAATCTGAAAAGTTTTCATCATCAAAATCAATCTCATCTTCTCCTTCTTCTAGATATTGTTTTATAGCTTCGTTATATCTACTCATATCATCATATCTTTCATCAGCATCCATAACAAATAACATATCTGATACTGTTTTTGCATCATTACCTGATAATCCGGCTTGTTTTATTAATAATTGTCTATCTGAAGAATCATATGAACCCATTAATTGTAATTCGTCATATATTTTCTTTGCAATAGTGCTTAAGTTTGCTCCACCTTTCATAGAGTTAAACATACCTTCTTTAAAAATTGTTAAAGTATCACCTTTAATCGATATTTTATTTTTAAGTCTCATTTTATTATAGTTTTTTTATTTATAGATTCATTATTCTTTTATACACAGATTCTTGTAAAGCTTTAGTATTTTTATTTTTCATATTAACCTTTTTCATACCAAATGCGGTAATAGCTTTTTCTGGAGCTTCATGACCAAAAGCATTAGGTGTTAAATATGCACCTGCTCCACTTGAATTAGATTCTTCAGCTAACTCGTCTACATTAGAATCAAATTTAATATCATTATTATTAAAAATTTTAAGCAATTCCTCTATAATATTCTTGTAATTAGATTTATATACGCCATTACCTAATGCATGTAAAATATCGTCTCGCATTACTCTGAGAATAAATATATTTTTCTGTAATTTTTGTTTTGCTAGGTAAATGTTGGGCTTAAGTACCTCGACATAGTATTTTCCGCTATCGTCGATGTCTTCCATAACTTGAAGATTTACTTCATTGAACTTATCTTCAATTTCCTGTAAAAGTGTTTTGAATGCCATTCTAGTTAATTTTTTTAAGCTCTTTTACTAATTCAAAATATCTTAATAAAGATAATACGTGATTATCTTTTATAATTTTAGATTCAGTAATGGTTGTAAGTAAATTTGATACTTCAGATAATTTGATTTGAACTACTTGACTACCACAATTCTTAATACTTTTATCTAAATCAATCTTAATAGTCTTTATAGATGTAATTACATATTCATATAATGCATTCTTATCATTAGGAGAATTTGTGATATATAGCTTTAATAATTGCTTTTGATTTGGATTAAGGCCATTATACTTATTATTAAATTTCTCTAATAATATTTTATATGACAATAATCTAATATCTTTATCTTCTTTGCCAAACTCCGATTCAATTAAGCTTTCAGCACTAGGTGAATCTTCTGGTTTTCTGATTAAATGCTCGAATATACAAGATTTAGAATCTACTACTTCAACAGGATTATCTGCTTCAGCATATTCAAATAACTTATATATACTTGCTAATACTTTATAATTATTTACTTTATGTTGAAAAAAGTCTTCTAATTTATAGCTTTCACGAATACTCTTAATTAAACTATACTTAAGTTTTTCTAAAGATTCTTCATTAACGTTCTTTCTAGACTTTATAACAGCCTCTAGTAGTTGCGTAGCTTTCCAATCGTTAGATAATTTTTCATTAGTTAAAGTTTGATATAATTTTAGTTCATGAGATAAACTAGATTTTTTAGAGAAGTACTCCTTTACAATATTAATTGCTTTCGAATCCTTATTATTTAAAATATCAGCGGTAATTTGTCTTACCAGTAATTCAAATATTACGCCGGTATTACGAAGCTTATTATGTTTAATTTTTTTCATATAGTATTAGTACTATGTATGTATTACATTAATAATTATTTGTTACGTTAACAAATCATTCAGAAATATTAGATTCGTCTAAAAAAGTACCTGCATCTGGATCAGACTTCTTCGGCATTTTTATACTTTCCAATATTAATTTCTTTGACTTGGTGTGATCATTGTTTACGAATCCTAATCTCTTTGCAGCATCTTTGCTATTAGATTTATTTACATTTTCTTTTACTGATAAATCTATTGCAGGTTTAAATGCTGTTGAGCCTATAGGATCTCTTCCAAATATATGAGCATCAGTGCCATATGCCGAACCACCACCTTTTGGTCTTCCATTATTTTCTGGCTCTGTTTCTACACCGGCATTTCTTTTACTTACATGTAATGAAGCAATATCATGCGGAGTACCAAATGATTCTCCCGTAAGAATTGGATCATTTCCTTCTTCTTCAATTTGGGATTGACGGAATTTATTTTTCATATCATCTAATACAGCATCTCTTTCATCTTGCCATTCATTATCAGACAATTTAAATACGTGCTTATAAATCCATCCTTCAGATAATAATTTAGATTCCTGCATTTCCTTTGCTAACTCAATCTTTTCTTTCCATAATGCAAGTAATTCTTGCTCGTAAACGATTGATGGAGTAGTTAATGCTATTTCAAAATTAACTAAATCTTCATCTTTATATCCTTGAGAGAATAAATGAATAACTGCTATTTTAGTAAGCTCTGAAACAACGATTCTTTGAAATCTTTCTACTGTTCTAGCAAAACGAACGTCTTCAGCAGCTAATAAAGCTTTACCTGATATACCCTCATCAAAAGTTAAAAATGCTTTAGGAATCTTTAATCCTGCTAACATTCTATTCTTTAAATATTCAATATCTTCTATACCGGTAAATTCCATACCTGATAAAGTATCAATTTCAGTACCTGATTGATTTCCTCTTACCGGAAGATAAAAATCCTCTAGCATATTCATTAAATTGAATTTTAAATCATAATCACCTGTTTGTTGATCGATATATGGTTGCTTCTTCATTTTATTCATGATTTGCTGCATATAGTTATCAACCTCACTAGTAGGAATATTTCCAACGTCAATTTTAAAAATACGTCTTTCAGGGGCTCTCATTACACGATGAATTAACATCGCATCTTCCATCATCGTAAGCTGTTTCCAAACTTTACGAGCAGGCTCTAACATTGATTTACCGTAAGGTAAAAAGTTTGAATCTGTTAATAAACGGAAATGTGCAATCTCGTAATTCTTATACTTAATTTTATTATTGCCCATAACAGAGAATTGAACGTGATAAGGATTATTTGGATCTGTACCTTCTTCTCTAATTACTTCATATGCTGATAATGGAGTTACATTTACAATACCAATTTCTTCTCTAATATCTAAATATAAATACATATCACCATATTTATTCATACTTCTAATCCACGGCCATAAATTAAACTCTACATTTAAAATATCGTAGAATAAATTCTCTAAAACCTTTTTAATAGTCTCATCCGAACTTTTTATAGTTAGTATTTCATCATATTCATTTTTACGTGTCGCTTCATCAGAATAAATATCTAATGCTGCTGAAATAATAGAATCCATATCCATTATTTCGTAATCGGTATAAAGCTCTGTTCTAGAACTTTGATAGTTATAGTTATTGTTATAAGTAGATATACTTGGTTTTATTCCATGTAGTCTAGTAAATCTATCTACATATTTAGATTGTTCAAGGTTACCTGCAGATTGTAATCTATCAGTATCTATTACTTTTATTCCTTTTCCGCTACCTACTCTTCGTACAATAACGTTATTTGAAAACAGCCTACCTAATCTTGCTGAAAGTGATTTATCTATTAATGACATTATATATCTTTATTATAATTATATGTTTATTGGAAGATTACCTGGTTTTTATAGTAACCAACTTATATCTTCATTTTTACCGCCAACCTTCATATTCCATTGATTAGTTTGGGCATCATTTGATAATCTGCTATATACCGGAGCTGACTTTCCTATCAGTCCTACGGTTTTTCTGTGAAGGTCTAAACCCTGCTGTCTTAATCTTAATGCCGTATCGCGCACCCAAAGAGCTATACAAAAAGAAATAACCAAATCATCATTATAACCATATTGCGCTTCTGGTCTTGAACCATGCCAAATAAAATTCTGTAATTCAGCAATCGTTCTTTTACTGTGTATAATAGGAGTCTTATCTCTCATATACTCAACTAACTTAGATATAATTAAAGGACGATTTCTTGTTGTTTGAGAAAATCCAGGAGTCATTTTAGATTTAGTCGCTAAATCATAACCGCTTGTTATTTGTTGTTGAACATCTATAACTGCTAAATCAGCGCTACTATAAAATAAATTAGCATATCCTCTATCAATTGCGGGTTGAATTGCTGCCCATCCTATATTAGCATTTTCAATTACTAGTAAAGCATCATTATATTCCGTCGCTATCCCAACAAGCATATTTCCAAAATCTCTAGGATCTAATTTCCCTTTATATTCTGCGACTTGTTCTACCGTCTCTATATCTATTATATGGAAGGCGGAGAAATCTGAAGCATCGCCCCTTGAAACGTCTGCAACCACCATATATGATCTGGTATAATCAGGGACTTTCCAAACCCATAAATTTCCATCATATCCTCTTTTTTCCATTGGGTCGCAACACATTTCTGTATCTTCCCAATAAGACTTTAAAATTAAAGGATCAATTACTGTATTACCGGATGTCGTGAAATCGCAATCGCATTCTTGAGCTGCTAATTTTTCTCCTAATTCTGCGGATTGAGCATCTCTCCAAGCTTGATGTCTATCTGGATGTACTGTCCAATGTAATTTAATAGTATGAAAGTTATTTTGTCCAGATTCGGCCTTTTGCCACATACGATGAAAAAAGTTACCCATACCATTCGGTGTAGATAACATAATACATTTACCACCTGTAGCCATAGTTTGTTGCAAACCACCCCAAAGTTCTTCGATAGTATTGGATTCAATAAATGCTGCTTCATCAATTACTAATAATGAAACTGCTTCAGAACGTCCTGCACTTACTGATGTAGAAGAAGCTTTTACTTGAGACCCATTAGATAATCTTAATGATAATTTATTGTCTTCTGTAGATTGAGCATTTTGCTTTATCCAAGTCGGTAATCCATCATACATTACCCTTACTTTGGTAACTAAGTTTCTTGCTACTTCTTGTCTTGTTGCAATGGCTAAGCAGTTCTTATCTTCATGAAAAACCATTAACCATAAAATATATCCTGCTGATAATGTTGATATACCTAATTGTCTAGATTTTAAAATGATATTTCTATCATTATCCCTAAAATCATATAAGCATTGTTCTTGGAATGGATATAAATCAAAAAGCATTTTCCCTTTTACGGGATGTTGAATAACACAATACTTTCTCATAAAGTATACAGGATCTAAAGCACATTTCCTATATTCTTCTTTAATTAAATCCTTTACATTCTGCGTTCCTTGGACTTTACTTTGATAATCATTTACGTCTGCCATATTAGAATAACTTAAATAATAATAATGTAGTTATAATTCCGGTTGCAAACATAAAAGGAGGCTTTTGATACCACTTTGGATTTACTGTATCATATAATTTCTTCCAGGTTTTAGAGTTCTCCTCTAGATTATTGATTTGAATTTTTTGACCTGCGATAGTTGTACTATCCATTTTCATTACACTCTTATAATCAATAACTACTGAATTAAATTCTTTAATTAATATAGTATTAATAGAATCTCTGTGTTCTAATACTACAATATTATTATAGATGTTAAGTATTTTCTTTCTAGAAAAACATGTATCTATGGGTTGCGTATATGCTCTTGTTATTGTTGCGAATAAAAGAAATATTAAAATTAATAACTGTTTCATTGTTTATAGTTTTTTACTGCCAAACTCATTTAAGAATATAATAGCATTAGATATACTAGTATCAAATGTAGGAGTATTATTTAGTTCTTCCTGCAAATTATTAATAATAGTAGATCTGTTTTGTATGTTGTTAATTACTTCGACTTTTTTAATTGCGATGCTATCTAATTTTTTAGATATGCTATCATTTTGTATTACTCGTTCTTCGATTTCGTTTTGTAATACCTTTACATTTGCATTTAAATCTGTGATGTAATTCTTAATATAAAAGAAAATAATCACAAAAACAAATAAATAAATAGTATTAATTAATATTCGATATTTCATTTTGTTCTTCTCCTAATAATTGAGCACTTATCTTTTGAAAGTCCTCTTCCATTAATTTATTTAATTCTTCTTCTTTACCTTGCCAAGGTGATTCCCATGTTTCAATAGTTCCATCTGAATTAACGAATTCTGCTTTTGTCATCATTTCTTGAATTGCTTTCATTTCTGATTTAGCATCCTTTAACCAAGATTGGATATTTGGTTTCATTAGATTTTTAGCATATTCATCAAACGTACCATTTAATCTATGTTCATGTTCCATATCAATTACACAATCAAAGCACATCTTATGGACACTCCACATTTTTTTGTTGTACTTATTGTCTTTTATTTCGTTAGAACATTTAGGGCAGACATCAGGCATTCTTAATTCTTTTAAAGCAGCTCTAATAGCATCTAATGCTTTAGTGGTGTTACTTTTAAATCCTTTAAATTGTTCCCATTCTACACCATTACCGTCAACCCAAACATCTCCCACTTCATGTGTTTCTTTAGTAGCTTCATAACCTACAGATGTTTTATTTTGAGTTCGGTGACTACCGTCCAACATTTGTCGGATAGCACGTATATTTTGTAATTTCTTTGCCATAACCTTTTATATAATTATTGATTAAATGATATTTATATGCTTTTATAGTACATCCGCTACTTTATCTAACGCTCTTAATTTTGCGTTTCCTTTTGGAGTTCCTGCTTCGCCAGAATTAATTACTAACATAGATTTAAACGTTCCTTTGATTCTATTTTTAGATCTAGCATTCTTAACTTTTCTTACTATATCATATAATAGCTCTTCAAAGCTACCGTTTATATCATAGTTTTGAAATAATTTTTCTACATCAGACCAATTAAATGATGACCAAATATCTGTTCTGTTTAGCTCTTTAAAACCATCCAAAGTAACGACTCTTAATGTCAATCCTTTTGGAGATAGAACAAATTCAAATTCTTGATTATCTTCTAGTTTCGGTATATTTTTAATGTTCAATCTTTTAAAGATATCGTAAGGATTTTCTTCAATACACATTGCTTTAGCTAATCCAATTAATAATGCTTGACGCTCTCCTGGAATATCTAAGAATGTAGATCTGTATGTTAATTCTTCTGGAGATACAACTATCATGTTATCTATTTGAACTGTTAAATCTGGATAACCTTCTATTGGATATTGTGTAATTACTATATCTCCTGTTCCTGCTGTTTTCTTTCCTACGTGCCTACCACTTCTAAATGGAACAATAACATCATCAGGAAGTGATTTTAAATAAGTAGCAAAATCAGCTTTTATTTGTTTTGTGTCAGCCTTATCACCAGTTAATTCAATTACTAAATCTATATCTCCATGCCCTTCTTTCTTTTCTTGACCGCCAACTACATTACCATCTTCATCTTTTGGAATTATATTATATGAGCCGGTAATTTTATAGCCTTTATATAATGGATAGGGCTTTAAAACTTTATTAACAAATGAATCAACTGTTGATTTAACTGCCATACTTGGAATTCTGTCTGCGCCAATAGATCCTGATTCTGATAATGTTTGATATGATAATAATTTAGAATCATCAGGTAAGAATTTACCTTTTAATCCTAATCTTGCTTGATTAGCAATCCAATAATCTTGTAAATTATCAGGTATATCTGTCCTTGTAGAATCTAATATCTTTAAATATCTATCCATAATAGCATTATATTCTTCTTGAGATAAATTTGCTTTAAGGAATTCCTCTAATTTAAAATAATCATTTAAAATGTCTTTACTTAAATTAAATCCATATAATCTACTTAATAGATCAATTGCTTCTTGAGAATTACTTGCAACTTGATTTCCCGTTTCTTTATCTACTACTCCTGTTCCATGTCCAAATGTATAATTCTTATTCGCAAATAATGATAACATTAATTGAGTTCTGTGAAGACCTTTTACATTACCAGCATAAGTATTAGAATAATAACTAAATGTAAGCCAATCTAAATTACCTATATTAATATCTGCTTGCACATATTTAGGAAGTGGAGTTTTATTTGAATCATATTGTTGAATACTACAGAATAATGCACCTGATACTGATCCTTTTATATCTACTTCAATATCATCGTAAGCATTATTAATTTTGTCTCCTACTAATGCTATTATTGCTCTTAAGTTAATTTTTTCTGGAGATGCATTCTTAGCTCTTTTAGTAAAGCCAGCAACTAATTCATTATATTTATTTTGGTCAATTCCCCAACCTG
>Ga0181348_1000741_pt1 | contig 14225 bp, 15 predicted proteins | sample Su13VDMM110DN_FD_130092 | JGI IMG/M metagenome (GOLD analysis project Ga0181348, IMG submission 130092) | Freshwater viral communities from Lake Michigan, USA - Su13.VD.MM110.D.N | ecosystem: Environmental > Aquatic > Freshwater > Lake | place: USA: Michigan | collected 2013-07-16
ACCTCTGTGGAAGAAGAAGATGATGAACCTGTCTCTAAACCTACCCCTTCGAAGAAGGATGAAGCATTAAACTCCATCTTTGCAGGTATTAAAGAGGCTACTTCAACAATTGAACCATCTGTTTCTAAAGTCGAAGCATCTGAAGAAAAGCCAGCTGTTGATGATACTGATGCTAAACTTAAAGAACTTCTCGCAAGTCTCTAATTTATGTTAAGAAGTAAAAAGAAACTCCAATACGCTAATCATAATATTCTTCATTCACCTGAAGAAGTTGAAGGGCTTATTAATAATGCTGCAAAGGCTTATGAAGCTTATCTTGATGCTTTAGGCTTTGATTGGCGTAATGACCCGAATAGTGCTGATACACCTCGCCGGGTTGCTAAGGCTTTTGTTACTGATTTAGCTATGGGGTGTTATTCTGCACCCCCTAAAGTAACCGCCTTCGATAACGTGGATGGTTATGATGGTATGGTTTGTCAGAATAATATCAAAGTTGTTTCAATGTGCTCTCACCATCATGCACCTTTTATGGGTGTAGCTCATGTGGCTTATTTGCCTGCTAAAAATGGTAAAGTAATTGGACTATCAAAGCTTAATCGTATTGTAGATTGGTTTTCAAGAAGGCCTCAAGTTCAAGAAAACTTAACTATGCAGGTTCATGAGTACATTGATCAAGTTTGCGAGAAGAATAAAGGAGTAGCTATATTAATTGAAGCTAATCATACTTGTTGTTCTAACCGTGGTATTAAGCATGACTCAACTATGAGAACTGCTAGAATGTCTGGTTCCTTTTTAGATGAAAAAGATAATTCAAGGGCTGAGTTTTACAAATTTGTGGAGTTTGCCCAAAATAATAAAGGACATATTTCATAAAATGAGCACAATTGAAGAACAACTTGCAACAGCTATTGTAGCTAAGATGGCAGGTGTTGAGCTACAAAAAGTAGATGAACACACCATAACTCAATCCTCTACAGGCCCAGCTAGAAAGTTAGACCCCAAGTCATTTCTACCAGGTATGCAACAGCATCAACAGAGGCAACAAGATGCAGTTATTGCCGCCGCTAACCGAGAGGCTGAAATGGCATACCCTCTGCCAACTGATTATGGAAATCAATCCCAGCCCGTACTTCAAACGTCTCCAGGTGTACCGCCAGTTTTAGCACAACCTCAAGCTGACCCTAATCAACTAACTTTTGATTTCTTAGATGAAGCTACTACTAAAAAATCTTTAAAACAGCTTGATTTAATTGTCGATTACCTGTATTCTATTAATAACAAATTAGATAAGGTACTCTCAAAACGTGACTAACATTCTGTCTCTCAATAAAGAATCTTTTGTTCAGAAGTTTCTTTCACCTATCAGTAAACTAGCTGATAACGTTTCCATCACTATTGATGATAACGAGGTATTTACTACCTGCGCCTCCCAGGACGGGTCAGTAGTACTCTTAGCTAGTTATAAAACTGATACAGCTGTTAGAGGCATACCCCGGATAAACCTTCCCGATGTTAAAAAGTTTGTCCGTCTTCTTGATTGCGTTGAAGAGAGTGATATTGCATTAACTATTGAAGACAATCATCTCAAATATACTACACCCTCTTTTAAGTTTAATTACTACCTTCTAGAAGATAGCTATATGCAGAGGTGCCCTGTTAACCCAGAGAAGATTAAAAAGCTAAAATACGATACTGCTTTTATTCTACCTAACTCGAAATTTAATGAAGTATTAAAAGGCAGCTCTATAGCTACAGACTCAGATAAGTTATATTTTTATACGAAAGACGAAAAAGTCTATTGGGAACTTAATGATCTTGAGAGACAGAATATTAATAATATTACATACCTTGTAACAGACAAATATGTAGGAGAGGATATTAAAAATACTCTACCTCTTAATTTAGAGAATATTCGCTTACTTGCTGGTACTAAATGCAATGAATTTACTGTAAAGGTTAATAACGAGTTAAAAGTAACTCTTTTTCAAATTCAAGAAAAAGATATTGATATAAAATTTATTATATCTGCGCTTGTAAAATAACCACTTGAAGTATAAGTCTTAATATGTCAAATAAATTATCCACCCTTGGCTACACTCTGAAACGTCTAAGAGATTCAGGTTACTACGCCCACAAACTTTTTACGGAGTACAACGATGCAGACCCTCGGGCATGGACCATTATAATTGATCCAGGTATTACTTCAGTTTTTTGTACCTGCTTTGTCAACCAACCTTTTTACGGAGAATCTTTTTTTGAGTTAACTGATGGTGATCAAAGAATTCCAGGTCGTTTAAAATTGTCTACTTCTTCTTTTGAAGTACTTGTAGAACATCTTGTTAAGTTTAATATCAATAACAAGGCTCCAGGGTATAATAAGAAGTTTATTAATATTAATAAATAATTGTATATGGCTAAGAGTGATAAAGATAAAAATAAGCCATCTAAAAGAGTTTATCGTAAAAAGAAAACTGAGTCTCTTGGCTTGAGTGCTCTGGAGGACCCTGAAGCTAAAATACTTCCGGAAAAACAGCTTGCTCAAGTTGAAGAGGTTATTAAGAATGCATTCCTTCGTTTTTACGATAACGCTACTTTAAAACAGTATAAAGTAAAAGATCTTGAACACCTGGATAGTGTTGTGTCTGAGTTTTTAAAGACCTTTATGATTTTGGGTTATGATCTAAATGGGGAGAAAGCATTTATTATGCACGCTACTAACCCTCACGATAGAGACGCCTTAGTTGAACATCTTCGTACAACTCTGCTAGGAATTATCAATGCTCAGAGTTAAATATCTCAATTAGGGATAAATAGCTTCATGTCAAAAAAAATTAAAGAAGAGATATTTAAAGATCCTTACGAAGACGTTATAATTGAAAACCCTATAGACGATTCTCAGTTTTATAGAGGGGATAAAAATGTACCAAAAGAGGATGCCCAGTTTGAGTGGACCCCCGCGATGGTCAAAGAGCTCAAAAAGTGTAAAGAGAATATCGTTCACTTTGCTGAAAGCCATTTCTGGATTGTAAACCTTGATCAGGGTAAAATGAAGATTGAGCTCTATAAGGCTCAAAAACGGGCTCTTAAGTCTCTAGCAGATAATAGATTTGTCTGTGTCTTAGCCTCCCGTCAATGCGGTAAGACAACAATTACCACTATCTACGCACTCTGGAATACCTGCTTTTATGACGATCAACGGGTCATTATTGTTGCTAATAAAGAGAACACTGCCATTAATATTTTTAAAAGAATAAGAATGGCTTATGAAATGTTACCCAACTATCTCAAGCCTGGGGTTAAGGAATACGGTAAAACTGGAGTAACATTTGCTAACGGTTCTAGTATTGGTATTAGTACAACCACTTCAACTGCAGCTCGTGGTGATACTGCTTCTATTCTCTGTATTGACGAGGCAGCCTTTATTGATCCTCATTTTATGGATGAATTTTGGAAATCTGTTATACCAATTGTATCATCTGGTAAGAAGACTAAAATTTTCATGGTCAGTACTCCAAATGGATCTAGTAATAAGTTTTATGAAATTTATTCTGGAGCTGAAAAAGAGACAAACGGTTGGAAAGCTGAAAGAATTGATTGGTGGGATGTCCCTGGGAGAGGTGAAAAGTGGCGCAAACAAATGGTATCGGCTTTAGGTTCTGATGAAGCCTTTCAACAAGAGTTTGGCAACACATTTCTCGATGCCGGTAACTCAGCTGTTGGTGCTGCTGTTATTGAAAGATTTAAAGAACAAAAGAAACCAGCTATCTATACAGGCGAAGAAGGAGCTTATAAGGTATTTGAGGCTCCAGACACTTCCAAGTTATATGCCATAGGTGTTGATGTCGGGGAAGGCATTGGGAGAGCTGCATCCGTGGCCCAGGTCCTTGATATTACAGACCTAACCGAGATAAAGCAAGTAGCTGTTTACGGAACTAATGTTGTTGAACCCTATCATTATGCCAATAAGTTAGTCAATTTATGCTCCCAATGGGGTAACCCACCGTTGCTTGTAGAGAGGAATAACTGTGGAGCTCAAATTATCGATGCTTTGTTTCATAAACACATGTACGAAAAAATCGTATCGTGTTCAAAACTTGCTAATACAGGATCATTTTCGAATACAAGACATTTAGGAATTTTATCTCATAATAATTTACGCTTTGCAGGTGTTGCTAATATGCGTTATTGGGTAAACTTCTTACAGACTGTTCATATAAATGATGTGGACACAATTAAAGAGTTTGAAACCTTTATTCGATACCCTAATGGCACTTACAGAAAGAAAAATGATTTGTTTTATGATGACAGAATTATGTCCCTTGTTTGGTCTTTGTTTATTTTAGAATCTGAAATTTGTCAACAATATTTTGAGATCCAAGAATTTGATGAACAAAACAAACCATTAAAGATAAGCAATTTAGATTATTTTGAAGTGGATAAAAGTTTATATAAGGTGAAAGACTTAAGTAATAGTAATAATATAACAACTTTGGGTATTGATGATGATTCAAAGTATCAGCCATTAGTTTCTGAAAAAGAAATAGAAAAAATGTTTGATACCTCAGATATGGATGATTTAATGTCCCAGGGATGGAAGCCAATGTGATATGCCAGATAACGACCTTTGCGAGACCCCACAACCAACCCAGCAATCAGTTCTTAATAGATCTGGTAAGGACAAGTTTTTACTCGTTTTAAATTTACCTCAGGTTTTAAGAAAACAAACTCTTTCAAACGATTTACTAAAAATTGACCCCTTGCAAATTAGTATCTTCGGTACTGTTGTACCTCCAATACAAGTTCCAAGCAATGAGGTTCGTTTTGCAGGACAGTCATATAATGTCTCTTCATATACCCGTCCGAATTACCCCCCTTTGCCAGTAAATTTCATAGTAGATAATAGTTTTTATAATTACTGGGTACTATGGAAATGGTTATCTGTCTTAAATGACCCTAACTCTAGCTATTATACTGGTACCGATCCTAAACTAGAAACTTGGAAAGATAGAACTGAAACTGGCATAGTTACTGAGTATCAAACAAATTTTTCTATTTTAGGTTTAAATGAATATAATCAAAAAAGTATAGAATTTGTATTCTATAATGCTTTTATTACTAATTTAGGTGGTATTAATTACGACTATAATGATACTGAATTTATAAAATCTTCTGTAGAATTTCAATTCTCTAAACTAGATGTAATTATACCTACATAAAAAAATACCATAAAAAGCATAAATAATAATACAAGATTATGGCACGTTCAATTAATTCACCAGGTGTACAGATTACGGAAACAGATTTATCAAACTATCAGCAAATAGCTGGCGGTACAACCGTGCTTGTACCAGGTTTTGCTAAACAGGGTCCAACTGATGAAGTACTTTTAATCACTTCAGCTTCTGAGCTTGAGCAAGTCTATGGTGCGCCATCCACACCTGCTGAAAAGTACTTCTACTATACAGCTAAAGAAGTTTTAAATTCTCCTGCCACTCTTTTAACTACTCGTATGCCTTATGGTTCAGGTAATGGCACTGGGTTTACTAATCAGTATAGTGCTCTTTTATATCCAGTAGCATCAGGTACTAATAGCTTTACTATTGGTCAACCAACACATATAACTCTTAATGATAGTCAGTATAGTAAATTGGTTCAAAATAATTTCGCATGGACCAGTCTATCAAGTACTTCTCTTACACCTAGTTTTTCAGCAACTTCAACAGGGGACGTATTAAATGCTGGTATCGTTATTATCAATAATGCTCAAACTACTCAAAATGAAAAATTTGAAGGTTATTATATCAACTTAGCTGATAATACAGGCTTTGGTGCTAGTACAGATTTTGATGCTGTTACACAATTTAAAGGTTTAACTGGGACTGGTGGCTTTTATACAGTTCCATCTACCAGGGTAGGTTTTGCTCTTTCTGGAACATTAGCAACTGCCGGTTCTAACTCAATTTCTGAAACTATTGAATTTGTTCCTCGCTTTAACTTTAATAATAGCTATTATAAAGATTCTCTCGTTTTAACAGTCTTAAAGATTCGTAATTCTATCTATGAGCCTCAGCTATTAACCTTCACTCTTCAAGAATCTTATATAGGTTCTCTTGATTCTGATAAAAAGGATGTTGATGGTACATCCTTTTCATTACAAAGTAAGGTTAATGCATCATCGCTTAATCTGCGGGTTCTACTCAACCCTAATATTTCTGACAAAACTAACTGGTCGAGCCTTACATCAAACGATCCGAGTACATCAGTTGTAGTTGATTCAAACAACAAAGCTCTATACCCTGTAGGTGTTTATCTGCCGGAATATGAGTTCTCTACTTCAAAAGAAATAGGCAGTGTTAATCTTAAAGTAGAAAGAGCTTTATCATTAGTTGATTCTACAGAAACAATTGATATTGATGTTGTAACTGATGCCGGTCTAAGTACAGTATTTGCAACAGCTTCTGGTACCCAGACTTTTGATGATACGGTCTTTATATCTGCTACTGAACTAGCTAGCGAAAATTCTTCTGTTGTACAGCGCTGGAAAACAATTTTTAATACTTTCAACGGCTTTGTGCAAAACACTCGTAAGGATTGTATGTTTATAGCAGACCCATTAAGACAGATTTTTGTTACAGGTCCTGATACCAAGACATTATCAATTAGAGGTAATACATTTTCAGCAAATATTTATAACCCTCTTAAGAATCTTATTAGCACAGTTAATTCAAACTATGCAGCTCTGTATGGTAACTGGGTAAAACAGTATGATAATGTTTCAGATAAATTTATGTGGATGCCATCTTCAGGTTATGTTGCTGCTATATACTCTCGCACAGATGATGTAGCTCAACCATGGATTGCACCTGCAGGTTTAAATCGTGGTGCTATTAATAGTATAGTGGATTTAGGGTTTAATCCTAACCAAAAACAAAGAGACTTCTTATATACAATTTCAATTAATCCAATAGTATCTTTTGCTAGAGACGGTTTTGTAGTATTTGGTCAAAAGACATTACAAAATAAACCATCTGCATTTGATAGAGTAAATGTACGTCGTCTATTCTTAACTCTTGAGCGTGCTACACAAAAATCATTAAAGTATTTCGTATTTGAGTCGAATACCGAGTTTACACGTACAAGACTTAAAAATACTATTACACCTATATTTGAATTAGCTAAAAATACAGAAGGTTTATATGATTATCTAATTATCTGCGACGAAAGAAATAACACACCTGATGTTATTGATCGTAACGAACTTGCAGTAGATGTTTATATTAAGCCTGTTAAAGCAGCAGAGTTTATTTTAGTTAACTTTATTGCAACACGCACTGGACAAAACTTTCAAGAACTTATCTAATAAATAATAGTATATGGCACAAAACATCTCAGATTTCTACAGAGTAGTACAACAAAACGATTTTGCACGTCAATTTCAATTTAGAGTTGTACAGTTAGCAAATACAAACTTCAATGAAGATCAGCTCGTATATCTGGAAACAGCAACACTACCAGGTCGTTCATTAAACAATGTTCAGGTCCCGTTCATGGGTCTAAATTTTAATGTACCCGGTACAGCATCATATCCAGGATCAGAAAGTTATAGTGTCACATTCCGTTGTGACCAAAACTATAATATCCGTGCAGTATTAGAAAATGCTACATTTAACTCTTTTGATGATGGTACCTCAACTGGGGACTACAACATCGCAAGAAACTCTTCAGTAATTACTTTAAACCTTCTCGGTAAAAATGGTTCAACAATTCGTCAATACACCCTATACGGTGCTTATGTAGTATCTGTACAAGATTCAACATATAACTTAGGTGATGCTGGCTCAATTGTAACTGTACCTGCTACATTAGCTTATCAGTACTGGAGAGTTACTACGGCAACAACACAAGCCATTCCTACTACTACTGAAACAGTTGGTCCTCTTGGCCTTTAAAATAGTTTAAAGCAATAAGTAATATTGCATCATGGCCAAGCCAGAACTAGGCAGTCAAATATCGTTTTTTTTAGAAAACTTTCTAAGTAAACCAGCTAGCGCCCTCCCTAAAGGCTCTCAATGGGTATTAGTTTTTGAGGGACCGTTTCAAGATGGTTCAACTAGTGAAAGAGATTTTAATGAAGTATTGCCTGTTCCAGCTATTCGTTTAGCAAGTAATTACGAACCTCGTAACTGGGATACAGAAGCTGCTATCAGTACCACCCTTACTAAAGATTACCAAGAAACAAAAGGCTGTCTATTTGTGCAGGCAGTTTCTATACCCGGAGAATCTAATGTTGCAAACCCTGAAGGATTAATGCAATCAGGTTACATAAGAACTTTTGTTGGCGGTGGCAGAGACCCGTTCCAAAATTTACAAATCTCATTTTTAGAAACTAATGTAAGTTTTGTGGATAATGTTATTAGACCCTGGGTTGTTGCTACAGCTCATTTAGGTCTAATTGCACGCACTGGAGCTAAAAACTATCGGTGCAATATTTCTGTTTATAAGCTCGGTGTTATTACTCCTGCAGAAACACCCTTTGTATTAATGAAGTATACCTTTTACGGGGTATGCCCTATAAGTGTAACAGGGGAAGAATATAATTACACTCAAGTTAGCTCAGCTATTAATAGAGAGGCTACATTTATATATCACTACTACACAGTAGAGTCTAGTGCAGGCAATTTAGCTGCTATTAATAATAATGCCAATATACCCTTACCTTTAAGCACGAAGGATCCTCGAGTTAATATTCTTAGATAGCTTGTTAATTTTATTTTAAAAGATAAGTTATATAAGTGAGTGTAGATTTTATAAATACAATCTCTATTAGCAATATTAATATTGACTATAAAGAGTTAAAGGTCAAACACCTAAAGGTAATATACAAGACTTTAATTGGAGAGACGCCTGAACCTTCAAATGTTTTTAATAACTTCAATAATATACTTTGTAATGTTACTAATTTATCAAAAACAAAAATATTAGAACTCTCTATAATTGAGTACTTCCTTCTACTGTTCACTATAAGATGTACAAGTATAGGTGATACAATATTTGCTGAATTAACTGATACTAAAAATACAAAAATAGAAATTAATATTAATAAGCTTATAACCTTACTACAAGATATTAATACTGTAGAAATATTAGCTCCTGATAAAGTAGCCGACTTTACTATTTTATATAGAATACCTTCCATAAGGGATTGTATTACCTTTAATACCGAAAAAAACCTAGACAGCTTATATTCGTACTTTGTTCATAGTATAATTTGCAAAGATGTATCAATTAATTTTTATGAAAAAGACTTTGCTACTAAGCAACTTCTACTAAATGAATTACCAGCTAAATTAACAGCAACAATAATTAAAAAAGTGTATGAAATTATTGAAACTTTTAACAAGATTAATTTACTTGGAAATATAACACCCCTAAAAAGTAAGTCTTTATCTTTTAATTTTAATATTGAAAATTTAATTTTTATTATAAAGTTATTGTTTGGAGATCAGTTAATGTCTTTGTATGACAACATTCTAACTTTATGTAAGTATACTCATTTCACTCCCGAGTATATTGAAGAGAGTACCCCTGGTGAATATTTTCTTTATATTAAGAAACTTAAAGCTCTAAACTCTAAACAGGATAATAATATACCGCCACAAAATGAAAACTTTTCAGAACCTTTTTCAGATTTGCCTCCGATAACCTCTCGTTCTGAATTTACTCCATAATGGATATTTTAATTATACTATATAAATACTTTCAATGAGTGCTAATACAGATGATATTTTAAAGATGTTAAAGGACATTGAAAGTACCTTTAGCTACTCTGTCTATATACCCTCCTTAAAAAAGGAAGTAAACTTTAAGCAACTTACCACCGAGCAACTTAAAACCCTCTATAAAACTACTATCAATAGAGCTATTCTAAACTTAGAATTTAATACTAATTTTAATAACATTATAAAAGAAAATTGCCTAGATGTAGAAATAGATATTAATAAATTAACAATTTATGATAAAATTTTTATTTTTGTTAAAACCAGAATTGAGTGCTTATCACCTGATATTAAGTTTTATTTAAATGAAGACGAAAAAGATGAACTTAACACAACTGATAACACTGTCGTAATATCAATTTTAGAGCACTATAATAAGTTTGTCGATAAAAAAATATGCTTTGAAAAACAGACATATAATGCAAACCAGTGTAGTATTGTTTGTGATATTCCTGAGCTAGAGGTTGAAAATAAATTTCAAAAAGAGTTAACAGCAGCAACCTTAGCTGATACAAGAACAGTTCAATTAGCTGAAATAGTTGGTGATACGTTTGTTAATGAAATTACTAAATTTATAGTTTTTTTAAAAATAGAAGATACTGAAATTAACTTAAAAGAAACTGACTTTAAAACTAGATTAGATATTGTTAAAGCTCTTCCAGCAAATTTAATTAAGAATGTTTTAGAATATATAGAAGATTACAAGCTAAAAATAAATGAGCTTTTATCTATTAAAATAGATATAAATGGACAAATAGTTACTAAAGAAATACCTTTAGACGCCTCTTTTTATAGTATATAAACAATTCTCTTCTTAAATATTAAGAGAAGATGAATGAGTTAAATTTAACAGGTAATACCCAGCAGCTTATAGGGGAAATGTTCCGTAATAGATTTGGTATTATATTAGAGGAGCTTTCTCAAAAAAATCCTAAAGCTTTTGAATCTATCTTAAAAGAAGCTGTTGCTCAAGAAGCTATTAAAAAATTTAGTTTTAAAGGACTCTTTACGAGTCTAGAAAAAGGGGGATTATTTGGGCGTAATGGTGTATTTAGTTTTTTAGGTAAAACGCTGTTTAAGAAACCTGCCACTACTGATCTAGTCGCTAAACCACCCTTAGGTAGAGACGGAGGTACTAATATTGATACCTCATCAATAGTATCTTCATCCCCCTCACAAACAAATACAAGACAGGTCGGGCAGACTAAAGAGAAAGATCTATTACAAGACCAAGTTGAACCTATACCTATAGAGTTTGCGGGGTTTACTGAAGCTGGTAGAACTCAATTTGCTGAAGTACTACCCCTTATATTTGAAGATATTTTAAAGAATGTTTTTAAAGGAGAAGCGTTTACAAGTTTACTGGAAGGATTACAACCCGAAAAAGAAGAAACACATGGTTCAGGTATAATACCTAGTTTATTAAGCTTCTTAGGGGCAAGCTCTTTATTTGGTGGTAAGGGAAGAGCATCAAGTAAAAGAAGCATTTTAAGAAATCCGTTTCGCAGATCTAGAACGAGCCAGGTAGGGGCTCCAAGAACTGGTCGAACAACAGGTACTGCTCTTCCGAAGACTGCTCCCCCTATAGCTGCAAAGCCGGCTCTTCCTACAACAACTACATCTCCAGCCGTAAAAGGAGCCACTAAAGCTGCAGGTACAGGTGCGCTTAAGGGAGCAGGCCGCGGCCTTGCTCGAGGTATACCCATTTTAGGAACAGTACTAACAGCAGGTATGCTTGCCTCTGATCTTTCTGGTGTATCTGAACAAGAAGAAAAAGGAGAAATAACACAAAAAGAAGCCTATCAAGCTAAAGGAGGAGCAATTGGAGGGGCTGGTGGAGCATTAGCTGGAGCTGCAGGAGGGGCTGCGCTGGGCACTTTATTACTTCCAGGGGTAGGTACAGTAATTGGAGGCATTGCAGGAGGTATTCTAGGAAGCATGGCTGGGGAAGCTGGAGGAGCTGCTATAGGTAGTACCATGGCTCCAGAAGAAGAACAGCCTATGGTTGCACCTGTCCCATCGCCTGAAATTCCTCAAATTGATATACCCGAACCAAGAGATTATTCTAAAACCCTTGATGATATTGCTAGTAACACTAATACTACTAGTAATAAAATTTCACGTCTTAGTGACGCCATTTTTGCTTTAGCAGGTACCCTTAAAACTCAACCATCCAACTCAACACCAAACGTTGCAGTAGTTAATAACCAGCAATCTCAAACCTCTTCTGCCTCTCAAATAGCTGCTTCTAATATAGATGCTATTCGTAGTGTACGTAGACAGTTTAACTTAGCCTGAGGTTATAAGTATTTATATGGCATCTCCAAACACAACACCATCTACTGGCTCTGGTCACTATGATGATGATAAAGAGCTTTTTGGAAAATCAGCTACCTATCTTAAGAGAAATCAAGGTCTTGTTTATGATGTTGTAAAAGAATATCCCTGGACTTTATCTAAAAATCAAGATTTACTTAATGAAGTACCGTACGTTAATTTAGTTGAGTTTGCAGTTGATGAGTCCACCATACAACAGCAAATTAGCTATTATGGTACAGCTGTTGCAGATGCTGTTGCAAGTAATACTAATGTTTTAGCTCCTTATGAAAAACTATTTCCAAGAAATGCTACGCGTAATGTTTATTCTTTTCCTTATTTTTCTGATATTAATTTTCAGATAAATACACCCTCATGGCAATCTCTTGATGGACTAGAACAAGGTAAAAAATTTGCTGAAGGTATTGGCGGACTCCTTTTTGGGGATGAAGGTGCTAGAAATGTTGGCAGAATAATTGAAGGAGCAGCTACTACCGCTGGCCTTGCCATGGCTGCAGCCTACCCTAAGATCGGTATAATGGACCGCCCTAAATTATGGTCAAGCCATGAATTTCGTACTATAGAAATAAAATTTCCTCTCTTTAATACTGTAGGGCCTAGTGACTGGATAAAAAATAGAGATTTATGCTGGCAGTTGGTCAATCAGAATCTTTTTGCTAAAAGAGATTTTATCACAGGTATACCTCCAGTCTATTATGAAATATTAATACCCGGTCAACACTATAGTTATGCAGCAAGTGTTACCAACTTAACAATATATAATAGAGGTAATATGAGAACTCTTCTTGACAAGAGTGGAGGACCCACCATAGTGCCAGACGTTTATGAGGTGAATATAACCTTGCAAGATTTAGTAATGCCCAGTCAAAATCTTTTTCAATCTATTAAACAAAAACAAAAAGATATAACTATTAACAATCTTAAAAACGCTGCAAGAAGTTCAGGAAACATAACCGACGAACAGGCAATACCTCAAGCAATTAACGCTGCCATTGATGTTACAAGTCGGGCTTTTCTTAATGGAGGGGCAGCGGCTCTTAATTTCTTAAATGAAAGAGCTAATGCAGGTAGAGATTTTGTAGTAAGCGCTTTTAATAGTTTATAACAGGTAGATAATTATGTATCAAAATAGTATAAAAGTATTACCCAAGTTGCGTAACGAAAATTATGCAAATATTTTCAACATCTATCAAGACGAAGATGATAGATATTTTTATAATTTGTTACAAACTGTAGCGATACCAGCTAACTTACCAGTAGGTTATTATGATAACTATAGTGCTGTTTATGGGGATACTTGGCCATACGTATCCTATAAAGCATATGATACTCCAAACCTATGGTGGGTAATTACTAGTGTTAATAATATACAGGACCCTACAGTGCAGCCTCAACCCGGAGTTCAATTTAAAATACTTAAAACTCAGTACGTTTCATTAATTTTAAATGAGATAAAAACTCAAAAATAATATGTTAATTTCAGGCATTTACGATAAAGCTAATTTTAAAACAAAATTTAATCAAATAGATCATGAATTTGAAATTTACCTTGATTCTGGCTTTGGGGAGACAGATGCAAATAAGTACCCCATTAACCCTAACTCTATTGTCAATCTAAGTATAGAGGACACATTAGCAGATTGGGTAACTCGGGGCTCTTTAACTTTTTTTTATAACCCTGAATCTGGATCTGGCATAACTAATCTAGCTACTGGTAATGATAGAACAGCAAAAACTGGTGTAAATTCTGATAACGATTTAAGACCGTTTTATTCACCTCGTAATGATGGTTATGATTTATTAAGAGTGCGTATTAAACCATTATTAAACGATAATCAAGACTTGCCTAATGCAACCATTATAACTGATCCTGTTCATTGGTCTATATCTTCTCTTTTCTCAATATATGATGTTGAAGATATTGATCTCCCCCCTGGAGCTCAAGGCCAGGCCTCTTCTTCTATTAAATGTTTAAAGTTATATTTCTGGGATTCTTGGTACCAAAAGATGTTAACTAATAAATTAGAGTATTCATCTGCACTATCTCCATTTTCAAATATAGAGAGAGATATACAAGAAGGAGGTTACGATAACCCAGGAGTCTTTTTCTCT
>Ga0181348_1000747_pt1 | contig 14137 bp, 6 predicted proteins | sample Su13VDMM110DN_FD_130092 | JGI IMG/M metagenome (GOLD analysis project Ga0181348, IMG submission 130092) | Freshwater viral communities from Lake Michigan, USA - Su13.VD.MM110.D.N | ecosystem: Environmental > Aquatic > Freshwater > Lake | place: USA: Michigan | collected 2013-07-16
TACCTTTGTCCGGCTGGTGTGGCTACGATTGGCTATGGTTCTACCTACTACGCAGACAAGCGCAAAGTGACTTTAGAAGACGCACCGATGGATGAACCTACGGCAAGGGCGCTTTTGATGATTGAGCTTGAGCATACATACCTGCCCGGTGTTCTGCGTAATTGCCCCGGCCTGATTACTGATGTTCGTAAGTGCAATGCCATCGTGGACTTTTGTTATAACTTGGGCACAGGACGCTTGCAGACTTCCACGTTAAAGAGGAAAATCAATGCCAATGATTGGGAAGGGGCAAAGGAACAACTGATGCTCTGGACTAGAGGTGGCGGCAGGGTGTTGCCGGGGCTTGTAAAACGGCGCATTTCTGAGTGCGCCCTACTGGATTGACCAATGCCATTAAAAAAGATTCTATTCAGGCCGGGGGTTAACCGGGAAAATACACGGTACGCATCCGAGGCTTTGGGGTCTGTCAATTCAGGCACTAACGTGGCCGGTGGCTGGTATGAGTCTGAAAAGGTTCGCTTTCGTTCTGGAACCCCTGAGAAAATCGGTGGTTGGCAACGCATCTCATCTTCTGTATTCCAAGGCGTATGCCGTTCTTTGTGGAACTGGGTAACTCTTGAGAACTACAACCTTATCGGTGTGGGTACTAACTTAAAGTTCTACATTGAAAAAGGTGGCGCGTACAACGACATCACGCCAATCCGAGAGACAGCATCACTTGGAACCAATCCGTTTAGCGCCAATGGCACAACAACGGTTACAGTTACTGACGCTACGCACGGCTGTATTACAGGCGACTTTGTAACGTTTAGTGGTGCTACTGGTACATACGCATCTACTTTAAACGCAGAGTTTCAAGTCACTGTCTTGACTGGTAATACCTACACAATCACCACTCCCACGGCTTTGGCCGCAGGTTCTTACGGTGGCGCATCAGTTGTTGCGGCTTATCAAATTAACACTGGTTCAGCCATTGAGATTCCACTGACAGGCTGGGGCGCTGGTACATGGGGAACTGGCCCTTGGAGTGTTGGTATTCCATCCACCACAGAGACAAACATCCGTATTTGGAGCCAGAGTAACTTTGGTGAAGACTTAATCTTTGGCCCCCGAAGCGGAGCTATTTACTACTGGGATGCAACCACTGGGGTGGAAACTCGCGCAGTGGCCTTGACATCTCTTGCTGGATCATCTGACTGCCCGACCATCCAGAACTTTATATTTGTTTCTGACATTAGCCGTTTTGTATTTGCTTTTGGCTGTAATGACTATAGTTCAGCAATACAAGACTCCATGCTAATTCGCTGGTCGGATCAGGAGTCGCTGACAAACTGGACACCAGCAGCTACAAATCAAGCAGGTAGCGTTCGGTTCTCTCATGGATCTGAGCTAGTTACTTGCTTACAAACCCGTCAGGAGATTGTGGTTTGGTCTGATTCTGCGCTGTATTCTTTGCAGTATGTTGGCCCGCCAGCCGTATGGCAGTCACAACTCTTAGGCGACAACATCTCTATTGCATCCCAAAATGCAGCGGCCACAGCTTCCGGCCTTGTGTTCTGGATGGGTGTAGATAAGTTCTACAAATACGATGGCCGTGTACAGACTCTGCGCTGTGACCTGCGCCAGCATATCTTTAGCAACATCAATACCTTACAGGCTGGTCAGATTTTCTCTGGGACTAACGAAGGCTTTAATGAAGTTTGGTGGTTCTATTGCTCTGCTAACAGCACGGCTATCGACAGATACGTTGTCTACAACTACTCAGAAGACATCTGGTACTACGGCTCAATGGCACGAACAGCTTGGCTTGACTCCGGCTTAAGAGACTACCCATTAGCTGCAACGTACTCCTATAACTTGGTCAACCACGAGCAAGGTAACGATGACAATGAGACTGGTACGCCAACAGCTATTGCGGCTTCTATCGGTTCTTCACAGTTTGACATTGATGACGGCCATAATTTTGGCTTTGTGTGGCGTGTCATTCCTGACTTGACTTTCAGGAACTCTAGTGGTGACTTGACTCCTCAATGCACCATGTCACTGATCCCATATCAGAACTCTGGTTCTGGCCCGAATGATCCGCAGTCTGTGGCTGGCAGTAGTAACGCTGTTATCCAGAGAATTGCAACAGCACCTGTTGAGGAATTCACAGGTCAGGTGTACATTCGGGTGCGTGGCCGTCAGATGATCTTTCAAGTTGAATCCAATAGACTGGGCACATCTTGGCAGTTAGGCGCTCCAAGGATTGACATTAAATTAGATGGCAGACGAGGTAATACATGATTGTTACGTCTGAGTTTGAGCTATCAAGGGTTGCGGCTCCTAACTTACCTCTGTCTCCTAAAACCTATAATTCTGACTACCATGAGCAGTTAAACAATGTCTTGCGTCTGTACTTTAACCAGTTAGACAAGATTCTTGCTCAATTAAGAACAGACGGGGCTATTGATCCTAGCAACATTAACGTACCTAATGGGCTATTCTTTAATACCGCAGATCAGACGCTTGCCGCCGTAAACACAGGTTATCCCATCACGTTTAACCAGACTTATCTAAATAACTATGTGGCACTACAGTCTGGCAGCACGTCTAAGATTGAAGTGGCTGTTGCCGGTGTGTACAACTTCCAGTTGTCGGCTCAGTTAAAAAGCACCAACGCATCAGCCAAAGATGTACAGATTTGGATACGCCGCAACAACGTTACGATTGGTTATTCGGGGCACAGATACACGATTGAAGGTTCAGACAACCACATGAATGTTGTTTGGATATTTGACATTGACTTGGCGGCTGATGAGTACATTGAGATGTACTGGGGCGCAGACGATACAAACGTAACGATGGAAGCTATTGCCGCGTCTGCCCCATATCCTGCTGTTGCTTCAGCGGTAATGGCTGTAAACTTTATTGCGCGGTTGCCTGACCCCCGCCCAACCCCTCCTCCTTAAGGATGTAACATGGCAGTTCAAGGTAGCTACCGCACAGCATACGAAGATACAGCACCATCTGGTGGGGTATCGGATGCAGACATCCTTGCTTATGTTCAAGCAAACATCAACAATCCTGCCGCAATTGCAGCCGCTGCTGCTGCGACTGGTGTTTCTATGGCGGATCTGTCCCGTGCGACAGGTTTTTCTGTTGCTGACGTTAGTAATTATTTTGGTAATGCGGGCGTAGAGCCGCCCCCTGCACCAGCGCCAAGCAGATACAACATCTCTTCCGCTGCTGTACAAGATCAAGTTGCTGCTGAACAGCAAGCAGCCCGTGAAGCGGCGTTGGCTGCTCAACAAGCTGCGGCTGCTGCTGCTGCACAAGCCGCTGCTGATAGAGCCGCTGCGGAAGCTGCCGCCCGTGAAGAAGCAGCTAGAACTGCCGCCCAACAAGCTGCCGCTAAACGTGCTGCTGATGCTGCGGCTGCTGCTCAAGCTGCTGCGGATAAAGCCAAGGCCGATGCTGCGGCGCAACAACAAGCTGCGGCTGCTGCCGCCAAAGCACAGGCTGATGCCAAAGCCCAAGCAGATGCAAAAGCAGCGGCTGATGCACAGGCCGCTGCACAGACTCAAGCGGCTGCCCAAGCTAAAGCCGCCGCCGACGCAACAAAAGCGCAAGGTGTTGCATCGTTACCAGCCCCAACAAAAACATATACGCAAGCAGAAGTTAACCAAGCATTAGCCGATACGCTTAAAAATGATCCTAACGCTAGTAAAGCTGACGTTATAAAAGCGGCGGCTGGTTTTGGTGTTACTGCCGATCAAGTTAACGCCGCCTACAGTAGCTTGCCCGCAGCCGCTGCGCCTGCCACGCAAGGAAATACCGCTGCCGCTGTTACTCAAGCCGCAGGTATTGCATCGTTGCCAGCCGCTACAACGCAAGCTGCTGCGACTCAAACCGCTGCGCCAATGGACAAAGCTGCTGCCATAGAAAAAATTACGCAGCAGATCTTAGCCCAAGGCACAACTGGTAAGTGGAAAGGCGAGGGTAAAGGTTCCGCTGAGGCCAACGCAAGGGACATGGCAAAGATAATTGCTGATACTGGCGCGACTGACATTAGCCAGTTTGGCAAAGTTACTAAAACTGTTGATGCCGCCGTTATTCCACAGTATGAGCGTACTGTTGTTGGATATGACCAAGAAGGCAATCAAATTGTTGATACCAAGATTCTTGGTTACACCGATCAAAACGGCAATCCTGTTGACCCTAGTTTAGTCAAAATGGAAATGGGATATTCTGGCGGCATGGACGGTACTTACGAGACTGTTTACACGGCCCCTGTAGGTAAACAAGAGGTATTTGGTAATAAGCTGACTGGGCAAGAAGTTGCCACTACATATGGTGAACGCCAGCAAGGCAATGCTTTTGGCGGTACGTTTGAAGGCAAAGGAAACACCGGCTACAACGTGCAGTTTGATGCACAAGGTAATCCTATTTTCTATACCACGGCGGCAACATCTAATGATCTTGCAATCTTGATGCAGGATCTAGGGCCAATTGCTCAAATTGGTCTTGCTATTGCTACGGGTGGTTTGTCTCTACCGCAACAAATTGCGGCCAACATGGCGATAAGCGTTTTGAGTGGTAACGACATTGGCGACGCAATTAAGAATGCCGCAGTTAGTTATGTAGGCGCACAAATTCCGGGTATGGATTTTATGAAAGATGGCTCATCTTTTATTAAAGACCTTGGTCTATCGGCTGACCTAACCAATACTTTAACTAATTCTTTTAATAAAGCCACAGTGGCAGGAGCCACGGCAGCATTAACAGGCAAGGATATTGGTGATGCAGTAGTTGCAGGAGCAACATCCGGCGGTTTAAACGGAGCAGTTAATGCAGTGTTAGGCAATATTGACGGGTTTGCAGATCTGTCAGGCACTAATAAAAACCTTGTTGCTAACGCTGTAACGGGTGCACTGTCGGGCCAAACATTAGATCAAATAGCCATTAGCACCGCCATTGCTGCTGGCAATGCGGCTGTAACTAATGCTACAGGTGGCAATAAAGACATTACAACTCAGTTGCAAAATGCTGGGTTGGTCAATAATTCAGGCGCGGCATCGTTTGCAGATGCAAATACTGCCGACGATACTGACACTCAGATTTCCAATCAAATTAACCAATCTTTAACCTTTGATGGTTCTGGGGCAACTGATATAAATGCCGCCGCTACCGCTGCTTCAAATGCAGGTTTGAATACATTTACGTTTGGTGGTGGCACGTACACCATTGACAACAATAATGCAGCAGCCAATATTGCTGATTTAGAAAGAATTGTTGCGGCTGACACTCTTGCGGCCACCACAGCCGCCAACCTTAAAGGCGGTGAGTTTGAAGGTGTAGATGCCGCTGTAGCGGCTAACGCCGCCGCGAACAATACAGTCATTGGTAATGCAGAAGCTGACGATGTAACACAAGCTGCCGCTCTAGCTAGATCACGTAACCCGACCGGCACAACCTTTACGTTTGATGGCAAAACGTACACATTGGGCACTTCTAATGCTGATGTAAACGCAGCATTAGCTGGTACTCAAAAAGCAACTGCGCTTCAAGACATTCAGAACGCACCTAACTTCAATGCCGCGTATGCCGCAGCCCGTACAGCGCTTGGCCCCAACCAGACGTTTACATGGAATGGTAAGCAGTACAGCACCGCTACGGCAGCAGAGCGTCCTGATTTAAACATCACCGCAGCAGACCAAGCAATAAATGCTTTAAACGCATCTAATCTTTCTACCACTACCAACGCATCCAACACAGTTGCAGCGCAAAACGACGAGTTGGCAAGGATTGTTGCTGGCGCTCCAAATCAAAATGCCGCAGAAACTAAACGTTTAGCTGCTCTTAACAATACCTTAGTTTTAGGTAACGCACCAAATGAGTCTAAAGCTGAAACGCAAAGACTAATGGAAGCGGGTGAGCGTTCGGCTATGGACAATATAAGCGCCATAGGTGCTCAAGCATTAGGCACTACTATTAGGGGTGCAGGTAGTTTTATTTCTAATGTTGGTAATACGTATGCCCAGTTAACAGGTGATTTTAATTATGAAAACGCCGCTACAAGAATTGGAAAAGAACTTGAAGATATTGCAAGAAGTAAAGACGGCTACGGTATAGATGTACAAAAAGATAGGATTTTGCAAGCTGTTGAACAGTCTGAAACGCAAGGGTTTTACGATAAATTAAAAACTGTTGGCTCTGCCGTTGTTAAAAATCCTGTCGGGTTTTTTGACTTCTTTGGCACTGAAGCTGTAGAAGAAATACCAGACCTTGTTGTGCAGGTTGGCGCTGCCATGCTGACTGGAGGCGCTTCTTTAACCGTTACTGGTGCAAGAATCATTCAAGGTACTGCCAGCCTTACCGGCTCTTTTCTTGAAACATTTGGCTCATCAGGAAAAGAAGCTTATCAAAAAGCTAAAGCACAAGGTGACTCAGAACAAACGGCTAGAGATAAATCATACGTTACTGCTAGTTTAAATACGTTATTTGAGATGGGGCCAGACTTCCTTGCGGATAAAGCAATTGTTGCTCCGCTTATGAAAAGTATGGCTGACAAGACTCTTGCAAATATTGGCAAGGGTTATGCAACTAATTCTGCGGTTGGCGTTGTAACCAATTTTGTTGCAGGAGCAGCACAAAATTACACAACCGCATATGTTACAAATCCAAACACTGCGTCGGTAGGTGCTGCGCTTTCCAATGGTATTTTTGAAAGCTTTATTGGAGGCACAGTACAGACTGCATTTAGTACACCCGGCACGGTTGTAGACACAGCAGCAGTTATTGGAAGAGATTATTCAGGCAATCCAGTCACTGTGCAGCAAGTGCTGAACGGCGGCAGTAATATTGATTTGTCTTCAGTCAATACAAGCATACCAATTGCAACATCAGATAACGGTAGCAATATAACCGTTGGTGCATCAATGATGTATGGGAATAATATTGGGTTTGGTAGTGACGTAGTAGGCAATTTGCTGCCCAGCAATTTAACCAATTCAAACGTTATTGTTGCCACTGCTCCAAATGGTGCACAGCTTACATTTGAACAAGTCATTTCTGGAAACACTACAAACGATCAAGATGCTAATTTATCGTCTTACATCAACACTATTTTAAGCCCAGAGCAAAGCAAGACTACTTTAAATGCAGGCACAACTACAAGCAGTACTCCTGCCAGTTCTCTGCCCACTACAGGTTCAACAACAACTTCAACAAGCACGCCCGCAACTTCTGCAAATGTAACAACAACACCAATGACTGCGGCAGAAGCTCAAGCTGTTATGGCGGATTTGGGGTTAAATGTTACAGATCAAACAGCTATTTCTTTAGCAACACAAATTGCAAATAATAATGCGGCAACAACGTCAGCTACCACTACTACGCCTGCCACAACAACCACAGCAACGACTGGGCCATCTCAAGCTACAACAGGATCTACTACCACTAGTACTGTAGGAACCACACCAGCAAACGCAACAAGCACCGCTACCACTACTACAGAGGCCAATCAAACATCCACTGTTTTAGCAATTGATGCTTCTACTGGACAAGCTATAGTTACAAGTCCAACTGGTACTAGCTTAGTTAATGTTGCGGGCGATGTTACAGTGGGAAGTTCTGTCGTTGTAAATCCTACAACCAATACAGCCACAACTGTAGCAAGCACTCCAGCTACTACACCAGCAGTTACCACGCAAGTCACACCAGAGGTAACGCCTCAGGTAACACCGCAAGTTACACCTCAAGTAACGCCGCAGGTTACTCCTCAGGTTAGCCCTCAAGTAACGCCCCAAGTAACTCCGCAAGTTACCCCACAAGTGACACCGCAAGTCACGCCTCAAGTTACGCCTCAGGTTACCCCACAAGTCACTCCGCAAGTAACTCCACAAGTTACGCCAAACATTAACACTAACGTTAACGTTTCTACGCCTGATGCAATCAACGTGGGTGGGGTAGAAATTCCCGGCACGTATACACCGCCTAGTGTGTTTACACCAACTACGCCAATTACAACAACTCCAGCAGTTACGCCAGTTACGCCGGTAACACAGCCACCCACAACCAAAAAGCCTCCAACCAAGAAAACAGCATCAACTCCTATGCAGATGCCGCAGAGTGGTGGTGGAGGCGAGTCTATGGTCGCTCCGTTGGCAAATGTGTTCTATTACGGCAAGGACTTCGGTGGTCAGAAGCAGCAAGTTGCTCCGACGGGCGATTTGATGATGTCTCCGTACCATGAGCTAAGTGTTACCAAAGCTGGCGCAGAGCAAGCACCACAAGCAATTCCTGTTGCACAAGAGGCAAAAGACAGCGAAAATGACATATCTGCGCTGTTGCAACAAATCATGTCTTCTGGCGACAACAACATGACGCAAGAAGAGTTAATGCAAATTATTCAAGCAAGAGGCTAATATGGGTGAAGAATACGATTTTTTTGCGGATCCTAGAAACGATGCATTTACCTATAACGATTTAGGCGCATCTCCGTCCAATTCTGACATCTTGTCTAGCATCAATTACGATCCGGGCCTCCTAAGTTCCATTGGTGGAATCTTGTCCGGCAAGTCCGGATCTATGGCCCAGATTGCCAGTCTGGGCGGTTTGGGTGCTTTGCTAAATTCCATGGGTGGATCCGGTGGTGGTGGCTACAAAGGATACCAAGGAAGCATACCAAAGTACACAGCTTCACGTACACAGTACGCACCTCCTGTTAGCACAGTGAATCGTGGCCCTGCACCTTCCAACGAAGCTGTGATGGATTACCTAAAGCGACCCGGTTTAAACGACTCCATGATTGCTCGTTCAATGAATGAGTATGGCGTTTCTCCTCAGCAAATCGCAGATGTAACCAAATCTCCTTTGGCTGACATTCAAGCCCGTTATCAGGCAGCCATGGGGCCAAATGCAGGCATTGCCCGTCGCCCCGGCTCAGGTGGTGTGACGTACTTCTCACCCATGGTTTACACGCCTCAGGCTGCTGCCCCGGCAGCGCCAGCCGCTCCAGTTGTAGAGGCTCCCGCACCCGTACAAGCCAATCCTCCGGTGGTTGACGTATTCGCCGCAGGCGGTATGGCTCAGGGTGGCCTAGGTTCTTTGGGTAGCTATTCCGATGGCGGTCGCCTTCTTAAAGGGCCGGGCGATGGTGTATCTGACTCTATCCCTGCGATGATTGGAAAGAACCAACCAGCCCGTCTGGCCGATGGCGAGTTTGTCATCCCAGCCCGTATTGTTTCTGAGATCGGTAATGGATCTACAGACGCAGGAGCACGTAAACTCTACGCCATGATGGATCGCATCAAGAAGGCTCGTGGCAAGAGTATGAAAAACATTGCAGCCAATTCCAAGGCTGATAAATATTTACCAGCGTAAGGTTTAAACATGGCTACTACACCCATTGCAGGACTAACCCCCACTTCCGGTGGCTCATCATCCTCCACCCTATCTGAGTGGGCAGGCCCGTATGTAACGGAAATGCTTGGCAAAGCCCAAGCTATTGCTGATCAGCCTTATGCTGTGTACGGTGGCCCACAGACTGCGGGTGAGTCAGGCTTACAGTCCAAAGTCTTTCAAGGGTTGGGCAATCTGTCCTTCCCCGGTCAGCTTGGTCAATCATTTAGTTCCACAGGTGCGTATCAGCCTCCCGCCATGGCTCCCGGTGTTTATAGTCCCGGAGCCGTTGGTACAGGTGCTGGCGCTCCTCCTATGGGCGGTATGGATGCACCTATGGGTGGACAACCTCCTTCCGGTCAGCCTACTGGCGTAGCGGCTCAGTACATGAATCCATATTTAGAGTCAGTCCTACAGCCTCAATTGGCCGAACTGCGCCGTCAGTCTGACATCAATCTCCAACCAAGCATGGCTAAGTTAACCCAAGCCGGTGGTTATGGTGGTGGCCGTCAGGCCATCATGGAGTCTGAGGCTAACCGCAATCTGCTCCAAGAGCAAAACAAAGCTATTGGCACGGGGTACGCAAGTGCGTACGACAAGGCCATGAGCCAGTTTAATACTGAGCAAGCCCAAGCAAAGACTTTGGCTGACATGATGTCTGAGGCGGGTGGTCAACAGCGTGGTATTGAACAGCAAGGTATCAGCGCAGACTACAACGAATTTCTTGCACAACGTGATGATCCCATGAAGAAGACGCAGTACTTGCAGTCCATGCTTCAGGGTCTGCCTATCTCTACGGTCACCAACACAGCAGCCCAGCAATCTGGCCTTGGTTCGTTGGTGTCTTCAATCGGCGGTATGGGTTCTATCATGGACTCATTGAACAAGTTTAAATTGACCTAAGGGTTCGCTATGAATCTGATCCAAGTACAAGAGCACCTCAAGGATATGCCCATGAGGGCAATCATGGAATACGCTAATGGGAAGAACCCTCAGGTTCCTCCCTATTTGGCTTTAGGTGAGTTGAATCGTCGCAAGCAGATGGAGCAATCTGCTAGGACAGGAACACCTCCTGAGGGCACAGTCAAAGACAAGCTTGAGAAAGAACTGACCGGACAGGCGGCTGATTTGATGCAGGCCGGTGCGGCTAAACAAGCGCAGTCTAACCAACAGCTTCAACAAAGCCTGATGGGTCAACCCCAGCCAGTGCCAGAAGGTACGCCTCAGCCTCCACAGCCAGAGGAAGAGATGCCGGAAATGCCACAGCCTCAGCAGATGGCTGCGGGTGGTTTGACTTCCCTGCCAACAAACGACATGTTTAAATTTGCAGAAGGTGGCGGTGTCGTCGCTTTTGCTGAAGGTGATGTAGTTGTAGACCAAGCTGAACAAGCAGCTAGGGAAGCTAGAAACAACTTGCGCCAATATGGTTTGCGCCAACAACAACAAGACCCCGAAGGCTTTGCTGCTGCTCAACAAGCCGCAGCAGCGGCTGATGCTGCTTTAAACGATGCAAGACGTGCTGCGTTTAGTACTGAGTCTGGCCCTGCCGGTGCTTTGGGTAAGACCATGGGCATCCCTCTCCGTGATGCTAAACAGCAAGCTGCGGCACGTATTCAGCCTACATTTAGTCCTGATGATCAAAGCGCAGCAGAGACTGCTCGTCTGGCTCGTCAGAACGCAGGCCCACCTATGGGCATTGCTTCAGTGGCTCCACCACCTATGCCTCCTATGCCCGCACCAGCCGGTGGCAGTATCCCTGCCAGCATGAAGATGCCCGGCGCTCCATCCTTTACAGCACCTGATAAAGATGCTTACAAAAATGAACTGGCTGCGTTTAAAGCAGCCAATCCCGGCGTGGCTGGCAGCGAGTTCCAGAAGCTGCTAGATAAAATTGCCAAGCAAGATGAAGACGATAGGGCTAGGTTCATTACCCAAGAGAAAGGCCGTACACGTGCTGACTTCTGGCAAGCACTTATTGACGCAGGTGAATCTACCCGTGGTCAAAAAGGTATTGGTGCTTTGTTAGGTGGATTTGGTAGATCTGCTGGCGCTTCACAAGCCAAAGCAGATGAACGTGAAAACGCTCAAATCAAGATGCGTCGTGACCAAGAGATGGGCATGGCTAAGATGCGTGCAGAACTTGAAGCTGCCCGTCGTGCCGAAGCGCGTGGTGATTTTGAAGCTGCGTTTAAACACAAGCAGGATGCCGAGAAGATCGGTTTGGACTTGAAGCAGAAAGAATTCTCCAATCAAATGGACATTGCCAAGCTTCAAGAGCAGGCCCGTGGCAACAGTATCCAAGCTGCCACTGCTAATCGTTTGCCTCCGCTTGTTCAAGTGGCTGAAGACATTCAACGTAAGAATCCTCAGATGTCACCCAATGAGGCTATGGAACGTGCTGCATCTTATCTGGCAAGCGGTCAGTATCAGAGTGCGGCACAGCGTGACAAAGCTGCAACAGCCAAAGCATTGGATGAAAGGACGCAGTTCCTTAATCAAATGATGATGAATCTTGATCCAAGTTCTGCTGATTACAAGAAATACCAAAAACAACGGGATTTAGTTGTTCAACAATTCTTGGCAGATCGAGCTACTCTTGAAGGTAAAACTGCGCCAGCTACACAAATTCCGGGTACAGTTGAACGAATTCGTGGATAAAACATGGCAATTTATCAATACACCGCTCCGGATGGGAATAAGTATCGTGTAAACGCACCTGAGGGGGCTACTGATCAGCAGGTGTATAGTTTAGTATTACAAAATTATCCATACGCAGGGCAGACTACTAAAGAACTGGAAGAAGCTCCACGTGCCCCCAGTACATTGGGTGATGTAGGGCGGTCTGTTAAACAAGGTTTGGCGGGAGGGCTTCAGTCTCTTACCAACATCTTTGGCGTTGATAATGCGGCATCCCAGTATTTGGGTGAGGCACAGCAATCTGCCTACGAAGGCATGAGTCCAGCCCGTAAAGAAGAGATGGCTCGTCGCCAAGAATTGATAGAGCGTTCAGGCGGTGACATCAAATCTAAAGTCGGTAGCTTTACAGAAGCCCCATTACAAACTGGCTTGCAAGCATTAGCGTCTAGCGCCCCTATTGTTGCGGGTGCATTTATACCCGGCGGCCAAGCAGCCGTAGGCGCAAGCCTAGGTGCTAGAGCACTGGCTAGTGCCAGAGGCGTGGGCGGTATTGGTGGTTTGATGGGTGTAGGCGGCCAGAAGGGCCAAGACTACGAAGCCGTTAAACAGGCCTTGTTAAGCCAAGGCGAATCCCCAGAAGTCGCAGAACAGAAAGCCCAAGAGGCTGCCGCTTATTCATTGCAAAACGCTCCTCGACAAGCCCTTGCAGGCGGTGCTGGCGCATTGGAAGGTATATTCGGTATTGAAAGTATTTTGGCTAACGCAGCCAAAAAGGTTGGCGCAGGCCAAGGCGCAGCATCATTAACGCCACCTCAGTTTAAACAGAAGCTTGGTGCAGTGGCTGGCTCTGTATTTGGTGAGGCTTTGCCTGAAGCAGCACAAGCTGCGGTAGGACAAGTTGGTACTAACATCGCTTTGAACCAAGCTGGTGTAAGCAAAGATTTAACTGACGGCTTGGCCGGAACAGTGGCTCACGATGCTTTGGTCGGCTCAGTCCTTGGCCTTGCCGTTTCTCCATTGCAAGTTTCTAATCTGCAACGTCAATACAAACAGGCGCTAGTTGATGATCAAGCTAAGAAACAAGCTGAAGCTGACGCAAAGGCTCAAGCTGAGGCTCAAAAGGCAGAAGCCGAGCGTGCTGTTCTTCAGAAACAGACCGACGAAATCCGACAGAAGATGGAACAACAGCAGGCTATTGCTTTGCCTGCGCCGTCTGAGGAAATCCCCGTTGAAGAAGTACAGACGGATCCGCTCAAAAATCCTCTAGGCAACATCCGCAAGAGCGAAGTTCCCTTTGACATCTACAAACAGATCGATGACTACCGCAAGCAAGCTGGCCTTCCCAAGCTCAAGGAGTACTCGATTGAGGACTTTGTGGATGCTATGCCCGGACAGAATCCCAAGGCAGAGCAAGGCTTACTGGATCAGCTTATTACCGCTAAGTCTGGTTATGCCGGTGAGAAGTACACCGCACAAGACATCCTGAATCAAGCCAAGCTTAAGAATGTAGACACCAGTACCAAAGGTTTCAAAGATTTCTTAGCCAGAACTACTGGTGCAAGCGCACTGGAACAGATGTCCCAGCCGCAGCTACATGCTGCGTTTAAATCATTAAACAGCCTGCCCGCGTCGGAAGGTTTAAACATCCTGCCCGAAGGTACGAACGCCCGCCGGTTTGATGAGAAGCAATACGAGAAAGCCATCAAGGGTGTGGACTTTCTCCTTGCAGAACTGGGCGTTCCTGTTGATCCTTCAGAGGTTATCAAGACCATCAAGGAATACACAAACCTTACAGAAGACTCCCATGCCGGAGCTATTCTGGACACAGCCATTAAGAATGGTGACGTTGACCTGATCAAGACTCCTCGCTATGAGATCTATGATCCTAAGACCGGCACTGTCATGCCGTCTACCTACACATCTAGGACTGCTGCACGCGCTGCTGCGGCCAAGCGTGGTTTAAACGTTCGGCAGATTACAACAGATGCAATTGCGGCTCCGTCCACCTCCGCCACGCTGCCCGAAGGATTTGACATCCGAGAAGGTACGTTTAAACAAGGTGAAGCCCCAGCAGGTTACGACGTGCTGGCCGGTGACGAAGTGCTGTTTAAAGCTA
>Ga0181348_1000751_pt1 | contig 14102 bp, 19 predicted proteins | sample Su13VDMM110DN_FD_130092 | JGI IMG/M metagenome (GOLD analysis project Ga0181348, IMG submission 130092) | Freshwater viral communities from Lake Michigan, USA - Su13.VD.MM110.D.N | ecosystem: Environmental > Aquatic > Freshwater > Lake | place: USA: Michigan | collected 2013-07-16
GAGAAAGACCCGACCCCATGCTTCGAAAACATTTTGGACGAAACTGACGGGAACCAGCCCGAACTAGCGCAGGTCAAAGCGCATTTGCCCAGACTTGAAACGGTTGGCCTGAACCAGCACAGTTACGGTGCAAGGGTTTCTGCCTGGGCTTCAGCTCATATGGGTGTTGACCTGATGACCTGGCAAAAGCATGTGCTTGAAGGTCAGTTGTCGCATGACGGTGAAGGCAATCTGCAGTTTCGTGAAGCTCTTGTGTCGACAGCACGCCAGCAAGGTAAGTCTGTTGCGCTTCAGGCTTTGATTGGTTGGTGGCTCACTGAAATGGCGGTGATTCGAGGCAAGCCTCAGGCGGTGCTTTCGGTTGCCAACAAGCTTGACCGTGCCGAAGCAATCTTTGGGTTTATCGCCCCAATACTTGTAGACAAATTTGGTGGAAAGGCGGCCAATGCTTTGGGCCGTAAGTCCGTAAAAATGCCTGATGGGTCAACGTGGGAAGTTAGAGCTGCAACCCCAAACCTGCACGGTGGTAGTTACGACTGTATTTTGATTGACGAACTTTGGAATATTTCTGCGGCGGTGGTGGACGAAGCGTTACGGCCAAGCCAAATTGCCATTGGAAATGGTGGCCCTTTATTAAGTATGTGGTCAACGGCTGGGGACGAGTCGAGCGCCTGTTTCATAGCCTTTAGAGAAGCGGCCATATCTGAGATTGACAACGGCGATACCGGCAACCTTTACTTTGCTGAATACAGCATGAAGCCAGGTAGTGACCCTAGAAATGAAGCCAATTGGATTATGGCAAACCCAGCAATGGGGCAAACCGTGACCGTTGAAGCGTTACGAGCTGTCAGCAAAAAAGATTCGTTTCTTCGAGCGCACTTAAACATGTGGGTTTCTGCCCGTGGTGCTTGGCTTCAGCCTGGCGTTTGGGACAAACAAAAAACCGATGTGCCTATGCCGCCTGGTGGCGTGTTGGCTGTTGACACCGACCTGACAGACGGGCGTTATGTTGGCGTTAGGTCAAGCGTGTTTGAATCCAAAGCCCATGTTTGTGTCGAATTCATGGTAGATACCGAAGACCAAATGTGGGAAGAAGTAGAACGGGTTATGGCTGACACGGCCACCAGTCTGGTCATTACGCCAGCCTTGCATTTGCATTTGCCGAAACATTTGGAACGTCGAGCAAGCGTTATCGGCTACGGCGAACTGTTGAAATATTCGGGCCTAATACAGAAAATGATTGTTGAAGGCAAAGTTAGGCACCGTGGCGAATTGTCTTTGGCTGAACATGTAAACCGTGCCGTGCTAACTAAAACTGGTGGCGGTGTCGTTCTGTCTAGCCAAAAGTCGCCTGGCCCAATCGAGCTGTGCCGGTGCATGGCATGGGCTATCGCTGAATCGTCACGGCCTAAAATTGTGGGCAAACCAATGTTTGCCGTGTCTAAGACACCGTGACTTTCGGTCAGGCTATTGTTGCAATAGTTCCTGCCCTGCGTCGGGCAGGGCAGGGACACACCCCCGATAGGAAGAAACACCATGGGATTGTTTAGCGGTACCAAAGTTAACAAAGCGGCGATAAGCCCCCAGCCTGAACCGTCTGTGCAAGCAGCTGCGGTTGGCGGTGCCTATTACAGTTCGCAAGTTGCTGGCCCTAACCTCATTGGTGATTGGTGGTCTTACCAGGCTGGCCTTATGCGTAACCGTGCAATGTCGGTTGCCGCTATCAGTCGAAGCCGTGACCTAATGGCGTCAGTCCTGGCAAACATGGAACTAAAAATGTGTACCGAAATGTGGAACGGTGAAGAAATGGAAACCGTACCGCTGGCGCCACGTTCCTGGCTAAAACAACTTGACCCTGAAATGCCAAATAACTTCTTGTTTCCGTGGGTATTTGACGATCTTTTCTTCTTTGGCCGTTGCTTCTTGTACATCACAAGTCGAACAAAAGACGGTTACATGGCCAGCGCCACCCGTTTACCCCAGGGCAGTATTACGACGCCCGACGCTAACGGACCTGTGTGGTTTGGTAAGTCAAAAGAAATCTATTTCAACGGTGGCGCTATAGACCCAGCCGATGTAGTCCAAATTTACAGCCCAACCCAAGGCATGATCTTTATGTCTGAGCAAACCATAGCGACAGCCTTAAAACTTGAAGACGCCAGGTATCGCAATGCTTCGAGCGCCATACCGGCAGGCGTACTTAAACAAACTGGTGGCGAACCGTTGTCAGCTATTGAGTTGGCACAGTTGGCTGAAGCGTTTAACCAGGCACGGGCCAGCAATCAAACAGCTGCACTAAACGAATTTTTGACGTACACAGAAACCAATGCGACACCAGACAAAATGCTGTTGATTGACGCCGCCGAATATCAAAGTAAGCAAATCGCTAATTTGTGCAATGTACCCCCGTATTTGTTGGGTATTTCAACAGGTAGTTACGCATACACAAACAGCGATTCTGCCAAGTCCGATCTTTGGACTTTCGGCCTGTCAATGTACGCCAAAGCAATTACTAGCGCATTGAGCCAGCAACTGCCCCGTGGCACCTATGTTAAATGGGACTACGAAGACTATCTAAAAACTGAAGGTGCCGAAATGTACCAACCAGAACAACAACCACAAGAAAACACACAAGAGGAACTAGCGACATGATTCGTTTTACTTCAAACACATTTGCTGTTGAAGCCGCAGGCCCAGACGGTGAAGCACGCCGAACAATCACAGGCATTGCGGTGCCTTACAACACTTTTGCCACTGTCAGCGATGGCACCACAGTGCAGTTTGCACCAGGCAGTTTGCCCGTTGACGGTAAGGCTCCACGCCTGTACATGTACCACGATTCAACCCAGCCTGTTGGTTTGGTTGCCGAACGTGTAGACAGTCCCGAAGCCATGTATTTCACAGCCAAAGTATCGTCAACTCGTGCCGGTGACGAGGCCCTAGTGCTTGCAGCTGACGGTGTAATTGACAGCGTGTCGGTTGGTGTCAACCCCACAGAATTTAAGTACGACGATGAAGGCAACATGACCATTTTGGCTGCCGAATGGATAGAGCTGTCGCTAGTCCCCACGCCTGCTTTCGCTGGTGCTACGATCAGTCAAGTAGCGGCGGAAGCGCCACAAGTCGAAGAACCAAAGGAAGAACCCAAAATGGAAATTACCCCTGCAGTTGTTGAAGAAACCGTAGTGCCTACAGCACCGATTTTTGCCACAGCAAAGCGTGAACCACGTTTGCCAAACGCTTTTGAATTCATGGCCGCAATCCACAAGGGTGGAATTGAAGCCGCTAACGCCAACAAAGTTTGGGAAGATTACCGCGCTTATCACAAGTCCCCAATTGAAGCTGCCGCTGGCGATGTGGTCTCTTCAAATGTGAGTGGTATTGTCCCATTGCCGTTGTTGGGTCCCGTGTTCGCTGATATCAACTACATTTCTCCGCTTTTGACAGCCGTCGGGACTAGGGCTATGCCTGGTGGCGGAAGCGGTTCAACGTTCATTCGCCCGACTTGGACGACCCACCCCACCGTTGCCGAACAGGCCGCACAGCTTGACGCCGTATCAGCCACCACTTCAGTGATTGCCTCGAATACGGTCACCAAAAAGAGTTTTGCTGGTGCCACCACCCTTTCATACCAGACCGTTGACTTCACAGACCCAGCCGCTATGGCAGTCATCATGCAAGACCTTGCCGGTCAGTACCTGCGAGCAATCGACAACTTCGCTTGCGACAACCTTGTAACCGCCGCTACTTCAGATGGCGTTTGGGACTTGACCGTCGCCGACTTGCTGAAGTCAATCTACGACTGTGCAGTCACCACAGTTGCCGCCACCAACTTCTTGCCAACCCATATCGCTGTCGACCCAGCCACCTGGGGCTTGATGATGCAGCTCACCGACGACCAGAAGCGCCCGATTTTTGGTTACACGGGCGGTGGCCTCAATGCGTTTAACGCAATCGGTAACGGTGGCATTAACGCTTTCCAAAACGCCAACCCACTTGGCTTGCAAATCGTTGTTGACAACAACTTCGCCGCAAAGACAATGGTCATTTTCAACAGCAACGCATACGAAATTTACCGCCAAGACCGTGGCCTGCTTTCGGTTGAGAACCCCAGCACCATTTCACGCACCATGTCAATGTTCGGTTACGCCGCAACCTTTGCTGCTAACTCAAGCATGATTCGCAAGATCACCCAGGCTTAGTCGAAAGGCGGTTAGCCGCCCATGGCTGTTTATCAAGTCATATTCCACCAGCGTTTAGACGATTACGCTGTGGTTCAAACATTGACAGAACCCGAACTAAATTTGGGCTTACCGTTCACGCTTGCTGGTTTAGGCCACAGTTTGAACGGTACGCACAATGTTTACGCAATACCCGAATACTTGTTTACGGGCGTAACCAGTACTGGTGATCTGACATTTGATTACAACTACCCAATACCAAATCAAGTGTTGTTTTATGACGCAGGCGACAACCTTGACCGCTCAGCTGCAATACCGCAAGGCACCCTGACTTACACGGAAACTTGCACTTGGGTGACCGGCACACAAATAGGCACCTGGCTAGGCATTGCTTTAGCTGGTGTTGACGAAACTGCTTTCTTAGCCCAATGTGCCTCGAGCGCCAACAACTTCATATTTCGTAGACGTCAAGAGTCAGGTTACACGGACTCTTTGACTACGGCCCCCAGCGGTGACGTAGAGCTGGCGACAATCATGATGGGCGGAAGTATTTACCGTCAACGTGGCGCTATAGACCAATTCGCAAGTTTTAGCGATATGGGCAACGCCACCGTGTCTGGGCTGTCGCCGTTAATCAAACAACTGGCTGGTATCCCACGGCCTGCGGTTGCGTAATGACTGTCTACACCGACCTGTTCAATGAGTCGATAGACGACCTGGCAACAACCCTTGCAACAATTACAGGTTTACGAGTTGTATTTGACCCTGAAAAGATCAACCCACCGTGCGTGTTTATTGACGCACCTAGTTTTGATTGCTTCAACTACAACATCGTTACCATGAATTTTTCGGTAAAAGTGGTGACACTAGGGCCAGGCAATTTGGACGGCTTACGCAACGTTTTAAGCATGTGTGCGTCGGTCCTAGCAAAGAATGTCGCCGTAAAGTCTGGGCGCCCTGGGTATATCCCGATTGGTGGCCAGACTTTTGCCGCATATGACCTATCCATAGACGTACAAGCACAAGCAGGGTGAACATGAAATACACAATAATTAGCGAAAGAATCGGAACAGTAGGCGCAGAGTTTGTGCCTGGTGCCGGTACAAACATTGAAGCGTTACTAGCTCACGGGTTCATTGAATCTGACGAACCAGCCAGCGACAAGCCCACCCCAAAATCTGCTAAAACTAAAGCACAAACGAAAAAGGATTAACCCATGGCTACTTCGACATACCTTTCTAACCCAGGCGTTCAGGTCAACAGCGTTTCGTTGACTGACCAATGCACCAGCGCCACGGTCACCAACATGGCCGAAGCCTTAGAATCAACAGCCTTTGGCAGCACCAGCCGTGTGTTCGTTTCGGGTTTGTTCAATCAAGAAATTACCCTTGACCTATACATGAGCTATGCGGCCAGCGAAACCTACGCAACTTTGGCAGCTCTAGTTGGCACCACTACCACCGTAAAGGTTTCTAACACTGTTGCCGGTCTAACGACGCCTAGCGCCACCGAACCATGCTTTACCTTGACAGGTGCGTACCTTGAAGCCTTACCAGTCATTAACGCAACCATGGGCGAACTGTCAACTATCAGCATTACCTTTAAGGGTGGCGTTTTGACCACCGCCGTATCCTGATCTAGCAACCCCAACAGCAAAGGCCCGACATGCAACTAACACTTAGAGTCGACCAGGGCGAAGGCCCTGTAGAAGTAAGCACCAACCTTTTCACCATTGTTTCGTGGGAACGCAAATTTAAACGCAAAGCCAGCGACATGGCCAGCGGTATCGGCATTGAAGATTTGGCGTATCTAGCACACCAGGCATGCCAACAACACAATGTCACCGTGCCGGTAGTCCTAGATGACTTTATTAAGAAGCTGGTGTTACTCGAAGTTGTCAACGATGAGCCAGACCGCCCTACGGTGCCAGTACCTACCGAAACGCACTAGCCCAAGTTTTAGTAGCGACAGGGTACTGGCCCCAGCAAGTAGAGTTTGACAATAATGACCTAGCGACGGTCATTAAAGTCATTAACGAAAGCAGAAAACAGCGATGACAACCGATTTGACTCTTCAAGTTAATGGTGTCAAAGACGCTGTTAAATACTTGAACAAAGTTGAGCCTGGTTTCCGCAAAGCGTACGTGGCGAACATGAAAGAAATCGCCAAGCCGATGACCGACGCCATGAAGTCAAACTATGACGACAACCGTTTCCCTAGTGGCACGCAACGCAATTGGTCGCCAGGTGGCCGCCAAGTTTTCCCGTTGTCAGCTTCTAAAGCTGTTCGAGGCGTAGGTGTCCGTGTCAACAATAAGAAACAGGGCGCTGCTTTTTCGGTTATGCAAAAGAACCCTGCCGCCGCAATCTTTGACATTGCAGGCCGTGCCAATGTCAACCCTTTAGCAACAGCGTTTAGCAACAAATTTGGGCGTTCTGCCAGCCGTGTTATCTGGCCAGTATTCGAGGCAAAAATAGTTGCCCTAACAACCGAAGTACAAAAAGTTGTTGACGGTGTTATGGCTGAAGCCAACAAGAATTTGAAGGTGATTTAATGGCTATTTCAATTCCGATTCTGTCAGACTTCAACAGTAAAGGCATTGACAGCGCCATACGAGAATTTAAGAAGTTGGAGACAGCAGGCGAAAAAGCCCAGTTTGCTATTAAGAAAGCCGCCGTACCTGCCGCCGCCGCTATTGCTGGTTTAGGCATTGTTGCTGTTGACGCTGTTAAAGCGTTCATGGAAGATGACAAGGCCGCCCAACTACTTGCCACCAGCCTACGAAACACCACAGGGGCAACTGACGCACAAATTAAGTCAGTCGAAGCGTTTATAACTAAGACGTCTATTGCAGCTGCTGTTGCCGATGACGAATTACGGCCAGCCTTTGACAAACTTGTACGTGGTACTGGTGACGTCACCAAAGCGCAAGATTTAATGAACCTGGCACTAGATATTTCAGCCGGTACAGGCAAAGACTTAGGCGCCGTGTCTGACGCCCTGTCAAAGGCGTTCAACGGGCAACTAGGGCCATTAAAGAAGTTAGACCCAGCCCTGGCAAGCCTGATTGAAAACGGCGCTACAACTGATGAAGTTTTTGCCGCATTGGGCAACACTTTTAAGGGTGCCGCTTCGACTTCAGCCAACACCGCTTCAGGAAAAATGAAATCGTTCACCATTCAAATGGGCGAATTTAAAGAGTCAATCGGCGCCGCCGTATTTCCAATAGTCGACAAACTGTTACCAGCGTTCAAATCTGTTGCCGATTTCGTAACCAACAACACCACGTTAGTAGTAACTCTGGGCGCTGTTATCGGCGGTTTAGCCGTTGCCATTATTGCTGTCAATGCCGCAACCACAGCCTGGGCCGCAACAACTAAAGCCGCCGCCGCAATACAAGCCGCCTTTAATGCAATCATGGCGGCCAACCCAATGTTTTTAATTGGTGCCGCAATCGTTGCTATTATTGCTGTACTAGTTCTTTTACAAGCCAAATTTGACATATTTGGCAAAGCGGTAGACGGACTTAAAGCAGGTTTTATGGCCTGGTGGGGTGTCGTTCAGTTTGTGTTTGGTGCTGTTAAAACAGGGTTTGCTGAACTAGCAACCCTTGGTGCCGCAATTTTTAACGGTATTGGTGGCGCTTTTAAGGGTGTTATTAACGCAGTCATATCTGGGCTAGAAGGCGGACTCAATTTTGCGATCAAAGGCCTTAACATCATTCTGGACGGTATTGACAAAGCTGCAGGCCCTTGGGTCAACTTTGGCGAAATCCCAAATGTCAAGTTGCCTCGACTAGCTGAGGGCGGCATAACGACAGGTCCTACAATTGCCATGATTGGCGAAAAAGGACCTGAAGCCATTATCCCATTAGACCGCCTTAATGGCATGGGTATGGGTGGCAACACAATCAACATAACGGTGACTTCAGCAGACCCAAATGCGGTTGTTCAGGCTTTGCAACAATATGTTCGAAGCAACAACCGCTTACCAGCAAATGCGATTGGCTAACCCATGGTCGCCATTAACTGGACCTGCACCATAGGGGCAACCTCGTTTACTTCCATAACTCAATCGTTGTCGTTTGGTGTTGGCAGATCATCGTTTTTTAACACCTGGTCAGGCAACAATTGCACAATTACTGTTCGAAACAACACAGGTCAAGCAGCTGCAATCCGACAAGGCGACATTATTACTATTGGCAACAATTTAAGCGTTGAAACATTAACCTTTTATGCTGTTGAAGTATCTTTTCAAGACAACATTGCCGTTAACGGCAACACGGCAACGATTACGGCCCGTGACGCTTTAGGGCAACTGTATTCAGCCAACGGCAACAACGACGTTGTTTTGGGCATTAACAACAGCATTGACCAGGCCGTAGAACTAATGACTGAAATAGGGTTTTATCCGCCAGACATACCGGCAACAAATCCACCTGGGCGAGCAATCATTAGCGACATATTTGAACTAACAACTGTAGGTGAACGAATTGCCTCAATTCTTAACACCGAAAACAGTTTTTACTATTACAACGGTCAAACAATAGAATTTAGAGAATCAGCGGCACCCGAATTGGCGTCAAGCAATTTCACTTTAAGTAACACTACAGGTTTGGCTTATTCAGACATAACACGCAAATACCCAAATACAAATTATCCAACTGAAATCAAATTAACTTCAGTTGATGTAGGCGAAACTTCCGCCAAAGACAGTTCGCAATATCCACGGCTTTACAATCGACAAGTTTTATTTGAACAGGCCGTGCAACAACAGGACCAAACTAATTATTTCAAAGCCGTTTTAACTCAAGATGACGAACCTTATTTTGATATCCAATTTAACGACAGCACGCAAACGTCTGGGCAGATGACAACTTGGCTAAACGGCATTGAATCTATTATGGGCAAATATCTGTCTGTTACCTATAACGAGCCAGGCGTAGGAAATGTGACTAGAAAAATGGTTGTTGAAGGCGCAACTTTGAACGCTGTACCTGGCCGTAGTGATTGGTTTGTGTTTTTGTCGCCGGTGGCTATTTACGATTTATTTACTCTTGACAGTTCAGTTTTTGGAATACTAGACACCAGTCGACTCGGCTGGTAAAGGAGAAAACATTATGGCTATTAACCCAAACACAGACTTTTCGTCGGGCGCAGTCCTGACAGCTGCACAACAGAACCGATTCCCCCGTGGCGTAATGGCTTTGGCGACCTCTACGACCAGTTACACGCTGACCACTTCCGAAGTCATTGCGACAGGAATGACGGTCACTTTTACGGCGGTAGCGAACCGTTACTACCGTATTACCTATTTTGAGCCACAAGCCCAAACGGCCACTTTTAACTCCAATACACAGTTAACGCTTCGACAGACAAACGCCGCTGGAACTGTGCTTCAAAACACTATTTTTCAAAACGAATCAGCCGCCCTTGACCAGCAAGGAATGACATGCATTCGCACTATGACTTTCACTGCTGGTTCAATCACTGTTGTCGGTACAGCCAAATGCAGTGCAACAACTGGCGCGCCACAGTTAATTCGTGACTCAACCCGACAAGCCCAACTACTCATAGAGGACATCGGGCCAGCATGATGAAAACTCTTGTCGTGATCGCCGCCCTTGCTATCGCACTAATGCTGGTCATAACCAGCTGTAGCGACCGCACTCGAGACAACTGCGAAACCCAACCCACAGCCCAAAGGTGCAACCAATGAAAAAGTACACAAACTCAGAAATTAAAGCCCGACTAATTCTTATCGTGGGTATTGCTTTAGCAGTAGCGTTTCTAGGTTCAACTGCAGCTTTGTTGTACGGCCTGCTGTTTGTAATTCAACCTTTAGAAGTCAGCCCTAATGACGAATCAGCCTGGGCGTTACTATCACCAATGATGTTGTTTCTCACTGGCGCCCTATCTGGAATCCTGGCAAGTAACGGCCTAAAGGACAAGGGAGAAAAAGACAATGACTAGTCGACCGTATACCGGCAACAAAGACGCCGTACACGCCGCCAAACGTGAAGGCACCAAAGTTTTTGTTGACTATTGCTGTTACCTATTTGGCGTCACCAATCTGGGCATTTTTAATGACCGAAACATGGTTGGCACAACCCCACCAAAGAAGTCAGTGCATGCCACTTGGCGAGCTGTAGACCTCAAAGGCACCCCTGAACAACGATTAAAACTGATCGACTTCCTATATACCCACCGTGACATTTTGTGCATAGAAGAAATCCACGACTATGCAGGCACCTACAAAAACAACCCCAAAGGCTGGGGCGCTGGCTACCGCTGTGACCGTGATGAATGGCGTGTGTACGACAAAAACACCATTGGCTCAAAAGGCGCCCAATGGGTGCATGTCGAAGTAGCCCCACTGCTGGCCGATCACCCTGATGTCGTTCACCATGCTTTTAAAACTATTATGGGTGCTTGACATAGACCTACCGAATCGGTAGACATAGCCCGACCTGACCCCGACTGAAGGACAAACCAAAATGAATGTGAAACGTTTTTTAGGGCTAGCCCTATTTACCTACATGATGTGTGCCGCTTTTGCGGTAGTGAACCAAAAAGACACGCCACCCCAAACGTATGTGAAGCCACCGGCAACAATTAACCTGGGCGACTTGTCACCCCAACAGCTGCAGGACCGTGCCGTAGAGCTGACAACCACCACCACCACCACCACTTCAACTCAGCCCACAACTACGGTTGCTTATGTTGACCCAGCAACCAAATGCCAGGAATGGTTGCCTGTCGCTGTTTCGGTTGGCTGGCCCAACAACACCGAAACTTTAGAGAAGCTAGGGCGCTTAATCTGGAAGGAAGCAAGGTGCCTTAACATCGGCTATTTGCACCCAGATTTTAATGGCAGTGACCACGGATTGGTGCAGGCAAATATTGTGCATAAACGCTGGGCCGAAGAACTATTTAACATGCCGTTTGAAGAATCCATGTCAGACCCAACACTCAACCTGCGTTTCGGTTTCCTGCTCTATGACGCCACAGCAGAAACAGGTGCCTGCGGTTGGCGCCCATGGAAAATGTGCTAGCAAATGTTCAATGTTGACCGACCCGACTGGCAACAATTAGCGGCATGTCGAGGCATTGACACAAACCTGTTTTTTCCTAGCAACGCCCAAGAGTCAGCCCAAGCCAAAGCCATAATCAAACCTTTATGCGAATCCTGTTTAGTGTTCCAAGAGTGCTACGCCTACGCCGTGTCATTCCCTGAAAAGGCTTTACAAGGCATTTGGGCCAACACCACAGACAACGACAGGCGCCGTATCCGCTACTCTGCAACACCAGTTGGCTATCGTACAAAACAACCCGACCAATGAAAGGCCCGACATGAACCAACAATTAGCAGAAATGACAGCTGCTATAACCAAAGCCGAAATAACTATGAAAGCGGCGGCCTGGCAACTTGAATCGCAAAAAACCGACATTGAAATGTTGCGCAAAGCCCTTTTTGAACTGGCTTATGTCGCCGAAGAAAACGGCATTTACCTGTCAAATCTTACTAAGTCGACACAAGACACAATTGTGGCCATGCGGTTAGGTGGCTTCAAATGAACGTCATACTGTGCCAAGAATGCCAACTAGAACTAAAACACCATGACACACGCCTGCAACCAATCCTTAAAGGCATATGTTTGGAATGTGGCCACAAAGGTAACTGGGAAGGTTTAACCCAAAACGAGCGTGCCAGGTGCAACGACCTGTTGAACTATTTACGCATGACGCCTGAACAACAACGGGCATTTGACAGAAACTTAGGCAGCTGATGGACCTTACAAACTATGTCGACGTGCCAACACGGTTTGCTATGGCATTAGAACGCTGGCCTGAACTACGCATAATTGAAAACCGCCCCGAAGTAGTCACGGTTGGCGACAAAACTTTTATTGCTGTAACCGTGCAAGCCTGGCGCACACCGGACGACCCAATTAGTTGCCAGGCAACAGCATGGGAACCGATACCTGGCTTAACGCCGTTCACCCGTAACTCAGAAATGATGAACGCAAGCACCAGCGCATTGGGCCGTGTCTTAGGGTTCATGATGTCGTTTGGCCCAAAAATGGCTAGCGCCGAAGAAGTACGCAACCGACAGGAAACTAGCGCCCCAGCAACCCTTGTAAAACAGCCTCAGAATGCGCCCAGACAGGCGCTAGGCGCAAATGCGAGCAATGCACCATCGGAAGCCCAATTGAAGTACCTACGAGGCTTAAACTGGGAAGGCCCAGTGCCTGAAACTAGAGCTGACGCAACGGCCTTAATTAAAAGGTTGGCACCGTAATGCCGTTGGTGACTTTGACTGACGCACAAATGGCTGTTGCTGTGCAAGAAGCTGAACGCCGTATGGAATCAGGCCGCAATCAGACTTCACGGACATTTACAGGCGTAACGCTTACTGAAGAGTTGAAGCAACAAATAGATGTGCTTGGCGCTGTTAGTGAACTGGCTGTATCACTCTATTTGCGCTTACCGTGGACCGGCAAAGGCAATCTAGGCGCTAGTGACGTTGACGGTTACGAGGTTCGAAGCAGTCAACGAAAAGAAGGCAAAGACTACTTTTTGTATATTCGTGAATACGACAAAGACGCTGTGTATATCTACTGCGTAGTCGATGGGCCACAAGTAGTAATTGCAGGCTGGGCGACAGCTGCAGACGTCAGAACTAAAGGCCGTCTGCTGTATGAAGATAACCAATGCTACGGATTACCCAGGCAAGCCCTATACCCAATGGAAAAACTGCGATGAAAGAATCTTATTTTCAGTCGCAAGTAATCATGTTGGCTAAGTTGCACGGCTGGCTAGTTATGCACACCCGTGCTGTGGAAATCCGCCCAGGGGTGTGGAAAACACCACTTACTGGTCACGCTGGCTTCCCTGATCTAGTCCTGTGTCATGCTGATCGAGGTGTCATATTTGCCGAATTAAAAAGCAGTATTGGGATACTATCTACCAGCCAAGAATTATGGTTCAGCAAGTTGTCGTCTGCTGGTATGGAAGTCCACGTGTGGCGGCCTAAAGACATAGATTTCATATCCACCCGACTAGCCAGGAGACCCGACCGTGACTGAATTTATGCAACCTATTAACCCTATGCGTATATGGACTAGACACGGCGATTTGCGCTTTGCCCACCCTGTGTTTGCTATAGCTATATCAAACCAACATGATGTCGAGTACCTGACCATTAACGGCCAGTTTGAGTCAGCACGAAATATCACCCATGCCGAAATTATGTTGGACGGTGAATGGACAGCTCTACGCACGTTAGAGATACGCCACCCAGCCACCTGATACTGTCAGCACAATTTCATTAGTCGCATGGGTGTATCAGGGTTGTAGCTGACGGGCCGTAAACAGGGGAACCTGGGTAGACGCCTATGCACCGATGTAGGCGAACAGCGTTTCCAAACGGCACAAATGGCGAAGGTTGACCCCTGAACAAAAATAGAACGGCTTCCTGTGGCTACTTGCCCAAATAGTGGGGAACTCAAACCACCCACCCATCACATGGAACTAGACGACAACCGCACAGGCGCATTTCCTGTGTGGGCGTCAGTATCTCTTGACCTATGATCTGAACAAAGGAGACCCGACAATGCCCAGACAACACACCACCAACGACCTGACCTATCGACGCAACAGACAAACACTGCTTGCCGACAACCCACCCTGCTACCGATGTGGCAAACCAGCAGACACAGCCGACCATATAGTGCCTGTATTTCAAGGCGGTGGCAATGAACTTGACAACCTACGTGCGGCCTGCCGAAAGTGCAACAGCACCACAGGCGCCAGGGACAAAGCCAAAGCAGACGCTTTACGCATACAAAAGCGTGACGAAGCTGTAAACCATTTTTTTGACGCCGGCTTAAAGCCCCCGACCCCATCCTCCAGATCGGAA
>Ga0181348_1000752_pt1 | contig 14099 bp, 18 predicted proteins | sample Su13VDMM110DN_FD_130092 | JGI IMG/M metagenome (GOLD analysis project Ga0181348, IMG submission 130092) | Freshwater viral communities from Lake Michigan, USA - Su13.VD.MM110.D.N | ecosystem: Environmental > Aquatic > Freshwater > Lake | place: USA: Michigan | collected 2013-07-16
CGTTGTGTCGCCCTCTGAAACCGTTGTGTCTGAGAAACTGTTCAACAAAAAGCCACCGCCGCAACAACCTCCGCCGCCGCCACCACCAGGTGGAACCACGCAGCAGCCGGGTGGTCCGCAAGCCACACCGCAGATCAACATCCCTCTCGGTCAAGAGAAGTTCTTAGCCAAGATGAACCGGCTGTTTGCCGATCGACTGGACCGGTTGCATTATGTGCAACGCCAGATCGAATCTGCCACTGGCAGGATGCTGAAGCGTTCCGAACGCACAACGGAAAAAGCTTCCTTGTTTGATACCCGTGCCCAAGCACGTCTGGATAACCTTGAGCAGGATTACGAAGAAAAAATCACCAAGACGATGACTGACTTAGGCATCAGTCTGAACGAGATTGATCTTTATCTGCTGGCCAGAACCGCGCCGGCGCGTAACGCCAAGATTGCTAAGCGCAATCCCAATATCCCTGATGGGGGATCTGGCCGTACAAATGCGGAAGCCAAAGCAATGATGGACGACCTGGTGCTTACAGGTCGCATGCCTAAGATGCAGAAGCTGGGCAAGCTGGTCGATCAGTTGGTCCGTGAAAAACTTAGGATGCAAGTTGAGTACGGGCTTCTCTCGCAGCAGCAAGTTGATAATTGGCTGGCGGATGAACCGTTCTATGTGCCGCTTAAGGGCGTGGCTCTAGGCGAAGACATGTCCGCAGATGGTAGTGTGCAGCCCACAGTCACCCCTACCGGACGTGGGTTCTCAATCACGCCAAAGGAAACCAAGATAGCCAAGGGTCGATCGACTCTCCCTCTCAGCCCGTTAGCCAACCTCATGAGCGATGCTCGAGGCGTGATCGTTCGCGGTGAACGTAACCGCGTTGGTCAGTCATTCTTGAACGACATTGCCAATAAGTTTCAGTCCAACGCTTGGCAGGTTTTCACGAATGACAACCCAGACATGACTCAGTTCATGAATCCAAAGACCGGAAAGTTTATGGATGTCCCGGTTCAAATGGCGGCGATGCCCGACAAGTATTTTGTCGTTAAGGAAAACGGGAAGCCGTCATACATCAAGATTGATGACACACTTCTGATGCGCGCCCTTACCAATGGCAGCGCTAAAGAATTTTCGGCTCTTAACAAGTTCCTTGGTAGCACGATTGGCATAGCGACCAAGACGCTGTCTCGACTCCACACCACATTGAACCCTGAGTTCTTTGTGACCAATGCCTTCCGCGATGTTCAGGCTGCGGTTTTTAACATCCTGGCTGAGCAGGATCGGGTGGATGGAAGGATCGTTGGCAAGAAGATTCTTAAGGGGTTCCTTAAGGATGTCTCAAATCCTCTCAATTTCCGTGACTTGTTTAAGGCCACATACAATCAATCTTCCGACACAGATATGAGCAAACTGCTGCAGCAGGCCAAGGAAGATGGTGCCCTAACCGGATGGATTGTGAACGAAACTCCTCAGGAGCAGATCGTTAAGATTGAAAAGGCTTTGTCAAAGGCCGCTGCAACCGGTGGCAAGAAGGCTTGGTACAGCACGATCGATGGATTGAATTCGGTTAAGGATGCTGTGGAGAATTTTAACTCCATCTTTGAAAACACCACGCGCTTGGCTGTTTACAAGAACGCGCTTGAGGCGCTCGAGCAGGGATACATTTCTTCCGGCATTTCTCAAGCTGATGCTAACAGGATGGCCCGAGAAGAAGCTGCCAACATGGCACGCAATGTGACGGTGGACTTCAACCGCAAGGGCGAACTCGGTCCCACCTTCAACGCACTGTTCGCGTTCGCTAACGCAGCCGTACAGGGCAACGTCCAGCTGCTCCGGTCCTTGGGTCAGAACCCGCTTAAGAACGGACTCACGGGCGCTCAGAAGCTGGTCGGCGGTATAATTGCTCTTGGTGTTCTTCAGGCTGCGATGGGTGCCGGCATGTCGGACGACGACGACGATGGCAAATCGTTCTACGATAAGATCCCGGACTACGAGAAAGAGCGCAACCTGATCTTCATGAAGCCGGATGGTAAGGGGCACATCAAGATCCCTCTGCCGTATGGCTACTCGTTCTTCCATAACTTGGGAGCGAATGGGGCCGAGTTGATCTCAGGCAAAAAGGATCCCGGTAAGTTTGCCTCATCAATGTTTGGTAGCCTGATGGGTAACTTCTCTCCCCTCTCCACTGGAGGCGGATCTCTGAAGGGCGTTGCCGGCACTGCAATTCCAACCGTCATCAGGCCGTTCTACGATCTGGCAATCAATGAGAACTTCTTTGGGGGTTCCATTTACAACGAGCCGTTCGACAAGAACCAAGCTGCGTCTAGCGTTTCAAAGTACTCCACGCCTGAGGGGTACAAGGCTGTTGCTGAGTTCCTTAACAGTGCCACAGGTGGCGTTGGTAAGGTGAAGGGCGCGCTCGATGTTTCACCTGAAGCCATTCAGTATCTGATTAACCAAACGATTGGCGGAGCCGGCAAGGTAGCTTTCGACCTGGTCGATCTCGGCAAGAAGGAAGTTTCGGGTAAAGAGGTTAAGATCAGCGACGTTCCGATCCTGCGCAAGGTACTGGGTGAGCCCAGCCAGTATGCGGATCTCGGCGACTACTACGATCGCATCACCAAGATCTCACCCATTGAGTCTCAGCTTAAATTGTCAAAGGGTTTTGAGCGTCAGGCGATACGGGAAAAGTTTCCTTTGGAAACGAACTCAGCTGTGATGGCTGCGAAGAAGCAAGCCGAGTCACGCATGCGGGCGATCAACAAAAGAAAGAAGCTGATCACGAACAGAAACATGAGCAGCGACGAGCGCGATGATCAGATGGATAGGCTGAACGAACTGCAGACCAAAGCCTATGTCCGGTTCAACACCGTATACAATCGGGTAGAGAAGGAAGAGCGGGGGCGCTAGGCCCCCGCCCCCAGTTCCTAGAACGGGATGTCGTCGTCAACGCGCGAGCGCTGGGCCGGTGCAGCCTGTGGCTTGGCACCCTCTTCCCTTGGTTCGAACATCGAGATGATGATGCTCTCACGATCGGCTTGGCCAGGTACGCCGGCCGGGTTGAACGTGCGGTTCAGCAGGATGTAAGGGCCGTTCTGCCCAGTCATCACCACACCTACGTTTTGATAGCGACCCTTGGCATTGCCTTGGGCGTCGGTGTACTCACCGACCTTCACAGAGAGATCGTACTTCTTGCTCATTTGCTTATGAACTCCATCAGCTTTTTGATTTCATGCGGAGCCATAAGCTCCGCCTCGTCCAGTAGATTACGGTGTGCCTTGACCCAGAGGTTAACCTGAGACTGGTTCAGCGAGGAGATGGCAGACATAGCCTCTGCACACCACGTACCCCAATCGGACATACCGTCGTCGTCCAACCCAACCTCTAAGATTGCCGGCTCCCAATCTTTCTTGGGAACAGACTTGATCTTAGCGGCCAGGGCATCGACCTGCGACGTGGGCTTTATGTCTTCCCTCGCCTCAGTGATATCGATTACCTCGCCCGTCTCCATGTCGATCACGTCACCATCGACACCGATCTCACGGGCAGTATCAATCGCGACAGCGGACACGAACCCATCGCATGAGCGGGGCATGTACTTCGACGCGCGGCGAACCACGGTCTTGCGCCACATCTCCTCAGGGTCACTAGCCCACGGGCCAACGATCTTTCCGTCACGGTTCTTAGCGGACGACCGATCGCGGATCGCAGTGATCTGATCACGGTCCATCACTTCGAACTGTTTCTCCCCGTTCTTCAGGGTCCAGACGCAGTAGGCACCGATCATCTCGCCGCGATTGCTCAGCTTAATGCGATGATCGATGCGCGGATCTCCGCCCTTCTGGAACAGGAACTCATCGTTCTCACGCACGATCTCAGCCTCGATCTTCAGCACCTCACCAGACTGACGAGCCAGCTTCATCAGGCCCATGTACCGGGGACGGAACTGGGCAACGCTGCCGCGCTGCTTATCGTACACGGACAGGATGTCGCACTCGCCCAGCGTAGGGTTCAGCGACAGGCCAAGCTCGGCCGCTTGGATACAGGACTTGATCAGCGAACCACGATCGCACTCGAGGAGCTTGGGGTTGTTGCCAACCGCAGCCACGACTGCAGCCATGAACTTATCAAAGGTCACGTTCTGCGGGAGCAGCGCCTTGATCATGTGCTCTCGCAGCGCCAAGTCTTGGCGGAATCGGTCCATTGGTTTGGCCGGCGCAATAGCCACAGCGTTATCGCTTGGCATTCTTAATCTCCTCTTCAAAATCTTCTGCCATCAGTTCGATGGCGCGCTCAATCGCTGCCCTCAGCGTTGGCTTAAGTGGGTGACGGGCCGCAACCTTTCGGATCAGGTCTACCTTGTCACGGCCTATGCGGATGTTAACGGTATCTGTGGTGGTGCTTTCTTTAATCATTGACTACCTCTTAGGTGGACGCACGCCACGCAGGGCAGCGGTCGGACTATCTCGCGTTTCACGGCGCTGGGAACGGGCTTGGCGTTTGCGTAGGAATAGACAGCCAGCGCAAAATAAACTGACAGGATGAACACGACGATCAACAGCAGAACCATGATGACACGGTTCATTATGCGATCCTCACCATCATGTACCCCTTACGCCCACCGACTCTGGTGCCAACCATATCCGACGTAACTTCTTTGCCAGGGTTCTCTGCCACCTTGGTGATGGATATCTTATGCTCACCGCAACGCACGACCGCCTTGTCAGACGACGTGTTCCTGTCCGCCATGATGGCATTCGAGAACAACAGAAGCTCTGCCTTCGCAGCTTCCTTCCTGCCTTCAGCTTCCTTAGCGTCTGCTACTGCAGCAAGGTAGTCCGTGAACAGATCGACGTGGGAATCATCCAACGTCACATCAGTGATCGGGGACTGGCCAACAAAGGCTGCGATCGCGTCGGCGTCCATGCTGAAGTCAGGATCCGGCGGCGTTTTTTTCGCGATGCTGAACCAGAACTCCACGCATGCTGAATTGATGGCGTCGATGATATCCTCATTGCGAGGAACCTTCATGCGGCGCGGCTCGTTATCGATCAGGGCTATGAGCCATGCGTATTCACCACCAAAGCATGCCATCTGATGTTGGCACTGGAGCAGGTATTGTTCCGGTGCATGGGTGATGGTGTCTTCGTTGTAATCCCAACCAAACCCACGCGCCGACCACTTGATCTCGACCGGGATGCCGGCGTCAGTGGCGTAGTCCAGGGTAGCCCCCATGCCGACAACAGTGTCGCAGACATGGTACTCGTTGACCTTGCTAATGGTCATGCTCCACTTGGAGGCAGCCCAGTTAGCGATGCCGACCTCAAGGAACTTGCCGGCTTGGACGTTCTTGTTATCGCTGAGATCTGCAGATGGCAGCTTGCCAGCCTTCTCCATCCACACCTGCCACTTGCTTGAGAACTTAGACATCCCAAACAGGGCGGCAACATCGCTGCCGCCAATGTGGCATAGGCGTAGTTCGTGCCAGTGCGTCTCGTCGCGCACGGGGATAATAGACATGTTGATCTCCGGTTAAGCGCACTTGTGTGCGTCTGTGCTGCATATGTGCGTGCAGCTATGGTGTAATGTCAAGCCCTTTGTATACATCAGCAAGGGAGCGGGCGAGAACATAGATCCCGCCACGCTTTTCCCATGCCCCCTGCCACGCAGCTTGGGCCTCACGCTGCCTACCCTTGGGGGCCTTAACCTCGATGGCAAACGCACGGCCAGGTGACATAACACCCAGCAGATCCGGCGTACCCTCAGGCGCTGATCGGATAACGCGGCGCTGATCCCCCTCAAGCGGGCGGAACACGCCGACGTTAATCCGAAACATCATGATGTCATCGCGCAGCCCTAGCGCAAGGCGTATCTCTTGCTGAAGGACCGCTTCACTGCTCATGGATTCCTAGATGATAAGAACCCGATTGAAATTGCAACGACAATGAGTGTGGTAACGCAGCTGACTAAAATCAGCATGGCGTTGCTCTTTTTGGAAACATACGCAACTTCAAAGGCCTGAACCCCAAGACCCTTGGAAGCACCACGCCTTAGCATGGATTCATACGTTTCATTCGGCATACGCGGTTGTTCTGTAGGCATTTGATTCCTCCATTCGTTTCTTATGTTGCCTCTCACCGTGCATCACGGTTGAGTGGTCCTTGTTGAATAGGTTGGCAATCTGCCAGTACGAGTAACGGGTCTTGCCGTCATGCCCCTTCTGTTGACGCATTCTCCACATGGCGTCTTGCCTAGCTACCACTACCCTTTGCTTCCGCTTCGGGCTTAACAGTTCCTGAAAATCAATCTGATACTCATCAGAAACCTGAGCAACAATCTCACGCATCTTTGTCATTGAAGCCATTCGTTTTTAGGTTGACGACCCATCATCTCTATCGCTGCACTGGCTGCGCTAGAGATAACGGCTACGCATTCTTTGTATTCTACAACGACGTTGCCGTTTTCAACGTGCCATTCAGAGATCGAATCAACGATCGCCATCGTCACTTCGTAGATTAAATCTACAGGGATCTTGACGCGGTAGCAGTCTGGATCTTCCCCATCGTCTGGGTCCATATGGAATTCCTTTCCTCAGACGTTAACCCATTGATCATTCTCTTAGAAACAGCATCCCTTTGTTTCGCTAACTTAGAAGCCTCTTGACCACAGATCACATTGAACGCCCATCGCGTAGGGTTTTCATATCGCCTGCTCCTACCGACAGCAGTCAGGATATTAAACCGGCGGACGATATCGCTCTCACTGAATGCGTTCTTGGCGTCATCTCCCCGGCTCACCTGAACCAGTTCGCCTTCTCGATGTTCAACCCTTCGGCCAGCCACCTTATATGCGTGACCGCACTTGGGACAGATCGGTGCCGGTCGGTGCATGGCGTAGCAGGTAGGGCAGGTTCGAACCGGTGGCGCTGACTGCGCATCACGCTTCTCTCGCGCCTCACCTATCGTCAGTCTCCAGTCTCTATGCTCATCAATGAACCCGTGGATCGCCGTGTTGCCAGCGTGGTCCAGGATGATTGTCTTCTCCTTGCCAGGTGCAATCCGAATCGCACGGCCGGCTTGCTGTAGGTACAGCGAAAGAGACTTGGTAGGCCGCAGCATGATCGCCACCTCAACGGCCGGAAGATCAAATCCCTCGCTCACCAGGTCGCAGCTTGTCAGGATCTGGATGGTGCCCTCTTCAAACTGGCGCAGCACACCGTCCCGCTCACGTTCGTTCATGCCACCATCAACGTGGCTGGCCAAATACCCAGCCTTGCGGAACTCGGCAGCCACATCCTTCGCATGCTTGACTGAGACACAGAACGCGATCGCCCGTTTACCATTGGCTAGCTTGGCATAGTGGGTGACAGCACTGCCGGTGATCGACGGCTTATCCATCGCACCCTCCAGCTGGTTGGACACGTAGTCCCCCATGCGAACGCGCACAGCGCCAAGATCGGGGCGGCTTGGTGCATACACGTCAGCCCTAGAAAGAAAGCCTTGCTCGGTAAGCTCGGCCACGCTCGGACCCATCACCATGTCATCGAACATCAGGCCCAAGCCCTTGCCGTCCAGCCTCTCAGGTGTAGCCGTAACGCCAAGAACCTTAGCCTTAGGGAACGCGCCCACCACCTTGCCCCAGGTACTGTCCGGGGTGAAGTGATGCGCCTCGTCGCCAATGATCAGGTCAGGCTCCGGGAATTTATGCACTCTCCTAGCTAGGGTGAACACGCTAGCGACAACGACCTTGGCTGTCGGGATCCCGACATATCCTCCGGCCATGACAGCATGGCGGACACCAACCATCTTCAACGCGGTGCTGATCTGCTTCAGCAGTTCGCGCCTATGGGCAATGATTAGTACGCGCTTTTCGTTGCGGGCTACGCCGGCCGCGATATAGCTGAAGCATACTGTCTTGCCGCCGCCAGTGGGTAGGACCAGCAGCACCCGCCTGTTACCTTGGCGGAAGCTATCCCTGATCCCATTGATGCTGGCCTCTTGATAATCGCGCAGCTTCATTGGGGTTTAGTCAATCTCCTTCGGTTGCACATGTCAGCCCACACTCGGCATCAAAATCCTGCTCATCATCTAATTCATCAAACAGGTGCGGCTGTTGCTCGACCTCGCGCTTTAGGTCGGCGTAGCTATATTCGGTGACGAACCGACCCTTGCTGATCTTCTCTTGCGAGATCCACCAATCAGCCACGCCTGGTTGCTCACGGATTATGGCCTTTAGTTTGTTACGACCCTTGAGAAAACATAGGTCGCAGTTCCCCTCGTATGACTTGAGTCCCAGATCAAATGGCTGGGCATTCCAAAATGCAGCAACATCAGTCTTTGTTATTCGGCTTTTGTCGAGCGGGAGAACAGTCTGCCAAGGGTTCTTACCATCAGCATTTCTCGCATAAACCTTTAGCGCACGGTGTCCTTCATCATACCTCAGGCCAACGATGTTTTTCCATGCTGCCCACCCCATCGTAGACTTGCAGAAGTTCTCCATCAAACTGACCTTCATTTCCGAAGTGCAAAATCGCATTGCGGAATTTGGCGTATACTTTTTTGCAGCTATCAGCCGTTCGAATGGTGCTCCATTTCTATTGGCAGAATTATACCCAACCTCCATGAACCTCTCATCCAATGGTCCTTTGTGTTTGATATATTCAAGCCAATGAATGCGAACACCCCAGCGGGTTTCACACTCATGAACAAACCGTAAAGTTTCCTCGCGTTCTTTTCCTGTGTTTGCAAACGCAACGATCACATCATCCGGCAAAGTTCCGCCGTGAGATTGTATAATTCTCCACAACATATAACCGGATGTTTGTCCGCCAGAAAATGATACCAGAGCCGGGCCTTCGACCAAGAAGGGATCGGTCAACCCTGTGCTAGCATTCACTCAATTCTCCATACCCTTACGCCACCATCAACGGCGCGTGTCATGAACCTACAACCAGTCAATTTAAACGCCTGCCATGCGCGGCGACTCACATACTTCAGAGGGGTCTGATCCGGGGTTACGAAGAACGAATCTCCAATCTCCATCACCCGCCAAGGGAAGATCGCGTGGCGTCCAGCAGCCCTTGTCGCCGGCATCGGCACATTTTTATCAACTTTAAATTCACTCATCACAGATTCCTCAGGGGATTTTATCCTATAATTCTATCCTCCTTTAACCTGTTCGTCACCCCTCAACCTTATTCAGTTCATCCCTTGGCAAGAACAACGCTCGGCTCGAGGCACCGCTGAACTTCAACGCATTCTCTGATCGCTCAATGCGAGGGTGACGCTCAAGAACCTTGAGCCAGCCAAGCGGGTAGTCCGACTTGGCCATGATATCTTCCAAAGATCTAAGCGACGTGGCGATCCACACCCCATCCTTAGCCTTGTCCACTCGCAACCCGTTACGCCTCAGCGCCATGTCCGCATCATCACCACTGACACGATCGTCCCCTGCGTACCCAAGCGCTATATCAAGTAGCTCACCAATCACACGATCCTTAGGTCCACCCAAGTTCGTCTCAACTTTTATTGGTGAGGTCATCAAGTGGTAGATCAGGGACAGGTCTTCGCTCTTCGACCGGTTCGATGTGAAATCAGACCAGTTGTAGTTCTCAAGGTACTTCTCACACAGCTTGGCGCTGATCTCGTTCGTACTAATCAGTGAGTAGTTACCAGCGAGCAGTGTGCCAAGCTGGTCACCCAGTCGGCGGTTGCCAAGGGTGACAGCGATCACGTTTTTGAACACCTCAATGTTGGCTCGCAGTGTGTTCAGGTTACCCACCTGCCTAGCAAGCAGCCGCTGAGGCGTATCCCTTGGAATCATCACGCATGCAGACAGGAAATCTTTCCACTGCTGCTCCTGCAGATTGCGTTCCGCAATCGTCTTGCCATCCAACGGGCGCAGAGTTAGCACCGCCGTGCGGCTCAGGTCAGCTGCCTCCTTCAGGCCAACGCCGATCGATGACAGCATGAACGCCGACCTCAGTGTGAACGACACTGCCGTATGGTTGGCGCTGCCCTTCATGATCCGGCCCGTAGAATCGCTTGATGACTGGCGCATTAGCTGGATGACAGACGCGCGCTGCTCCTCAGCATCCTTGCCAGCCTCGCTCTCATCGAACACCACCGCGATGGCATCGTTGCCTACCGTCTGACGGATGCCGGCCTCAGTGCTCCTGCCCACCGGATAGATAGCCAGATCTCCTAAGGTGTAGCGAATGATCTGCCCGATCACCGTTGACTTGCCAGACCCGTGGTTGCCGGTCAGCCAGATGTGTGTGCGCCAATCGATACCACCACACACAATCGCCGTTGCAATCCAGCCGGCCAGCAGATCCGCATGGATAGGGTTCGACCATCGCGCCTTGCTGCATGCGTCACGGATCAAGCGTCCGTAGTGATCCGGTGCCGGCTGATTTAAATCAATCATGTTTCCCATCATTTCCTCGCTCAACGGATAGAAGAACTCAGATTTGATTTTCACGGGGTTAATCCGTTCCCCATCAAGGAACATATTTTCCCCTGTGTTTAGAACAACCCGACCATCATCGCTCCACACTCCACGTTGACGGATCTTGTTTGGTGACCAGATCTTAGCATTCGTGCATTGCCGTTTGAGGTGCTGCTGCGCGGCGAGAAGATCGATGCTGCCCCTAGACCCCGGAAACTTCGAAGCCCAATATTCAACGTCGTTAACAATCTCAATCAGCACGTCGCGCGTACCCAGCTTCTGGATTGTGTACGGATGAACCTGTTGGTTGTCGCACGGCATGATGTAATAGATGCCGTCCTTAAATCCACACGCGCGATACAGGAACCCATCGTCCTCATCGTCGTCAACCGGCGCGATCTCCGGGATCGGATCCATCTCCAGTTGGATAACAATCGCAGCCTTCAGCTGCTGCTTAAGCATCTGTGTTATGGTCGCCGCGTTACCAACCGGTAATGAGTCAGCAAGATCCCAACCATCAGGAAACTGATGCGACACACGCGCGATCGCGGTCGGGATCTTCAACTTGGTTAGCTCTATCTGAATGCTGCTCGCTGCCCTCAGACCAGGCTCGTCGTTGTCAGGCCAGATCACACAGGTGTGGCCAGCGAGGATGGACCAGTCGCTCTTGTCCCATGCGCTAGCTCCGCCAGCCCACGTCACCACGACCCAACCCTCAGGCGCATACTGGCTAGCCGCATCGAGAGTCTTCTCGCCCTCGACAATCAGGATCGGGGCGACCGGCTGGCTTGCCACCATGTCCGAGTTTAACAGCGGGCGATTGTCACCCAGCCCACCGCTAACAAACGTGGTGCCGTTCCATATGATAGGGCGGATCTCTTTCTTATCGCCACTGTTCCATCTGGCAACAGCCCCGTGTGCCGCACCATCAGAGCCGCGATAGATCCACATCGCATCGGGCTTGCCCATGCTGGCCAGGCCGGCCGGTATCTCAACCGGCTCAGGCATAGGACACACTGGTCCGCCAGATCTTATGGGCACAACGGAATTTTCAGGAGGCAACGCGACTTTACGCACGACGCATACCTACCATGTCGGCAAAGTCATCCATCACCTTGGTGAAGGGTTCGTTGAACAGGCGCATAGCTAGCTCAATGATGTCGCCCTTCTCAGCGGACGCGAAGTCTTCCCAATGACCAGTCGTCAGGGACACAGCGAACGAAGGGTTGCGATCGGCTCGCCACGGGGTACGGCATACCCACCAGTTACCCTGCTGCTTGCCATCGGGGAGCCAGTCACGGCAGATCACCATCAGCCGTGCGGGCGTCAAACGATCTTTGACATCTTGCGGGGTAACAGTCCGGGCCTTGACGATCCTGCGCATCGCAGGAGGGCGGTCGCTGATTGCGCTGGATCGATGGCTTTTAGGTTGCCCTTGGACAGCACCACCGAACCCGGAATGTTCTTTCATTTTAACACCTTCCCTATGGAGTCGTCAAACTCCTCACGATTCGGATATTTATATCCGATATCATTCAATCTTCTTGCCGCTCACAATGTCAAGAATCTTTGCCGCATGCCGCTCGGGAATGCGTCCGACCTTGCGCCAGTGATATGCATTAACGCGGCTCACGCCGATCGCCTCGCATAACTTGGCTTGTGACAAGCTAGTTAACTCCATCGCCTTATCGATAGTCAAGGCTGACCCATCAACACGGCGTGAGGTGGCGTAGTTATAGAGATCAACGAAGGGCTGCAAGGGTACCTCGACCTTGCCCGTCAGCCACATCATCACCCGCTCAAGCGGGAGCCGGTGCATCTTGGCTGCCCTATTTGGGCTAACCCTTAGAGAAAAACACATCGAACGATAGGCGACACCGGATCCATAGACCCGCGCCTTAACACCCCGGCCATCAGTGAAATCTTCAAGGGCAACCCCCGACATCTCCGATAGGGTGCGGCGGTGCTCTTCCGGTATCGTCCGGTTCCGCTGCCATGTGATCAGCGACCATGAGTTGACCTCAGGTGCTAACCGATTGATGATCGCATCAGGTCCGCCGGCAGCCTTGATGATCTTTCGAGCGGATGTCACGGCAGCTTCCACACCCTGACACCACCATTAATCTTGCGGACAGTAAACTTAACACCCTGCTCTGCAGCAATCCTGTTCACTAAGGTGCGCATTGAACCATAGTTCTTTCCGTTGAACAGAATGCTCGCACCATCAGGCGCTTGGCACAGCTGGCGCAGCGCATACGAAAGGGTGTCGCCTCTGCCCTCAGAAATCGGAACATTTATTTCAATCTTGAAATCATCCATGAGTGAACGCTCCTATCAAAATTACCAGCAAACTAGCCAGGCCCAGCACCACAGCGATGCCCTCGACAACAGCCTTCACCTACATCTCCATCGGTTGAACAACAGGAACCACCCAGACTGGGCGATCATCACGTTCGAACCGATCGCACCAAGACTCAGCCTTTTCAAATGATTCGAACGGGCCGCGCACAACGAACCCGTTGTAAGGGTCACCGTCCAACACGACGTGCATATCATTCCGGTTCATGGTCTTCCTCATCCTCAGCTTCGGGTGCATCGGCCGGCTCATGCGTGTTAGCCGGCGCGGTCCAGACGCGACCGTTATAGCTGGCGTCCCAATCTCTGAACGCCTGTGACTGTAAATAATTTCTGCTCATGATTGCTCACCTTGATTGATATCCATCCACGATCCGATCACTTCGGCCGCGACTTGCGGGACGATCGCGTTGCCATAGGCGCGAAGTCGTCCCACCCTTGAGGTAGCCCCATGAGCCAGCGGGAATGTGCCGGGTTCAACTGGCCTCCACTTTCCATCCCGGCAGAAGAGCCAATCAGCATCTCGCCACTCGCCGTTAGTCGGGCTGGCGTGTCCGCCGTCAGCTGCGTGAATGCCTGCTCGCTCAGCGGCTTGCCCCTCGTTTCCTCCAGGCGCATCGCTAGGTACTCTGGCGATACCGACGCGCTGCGCCAGTCCCTCACCATTGGCGTTGCCCAGCCCGCTGTGTGAACTTGTATGCGCAGATTGTTTGGGCTGCGCATCATCTCCGAAGGGCTCACAGTCGCGTGCCTGCTGTCCTGCACTGTTGGCGTGCCCCAGCCCGCCCATGCCTTCACTTGCATGTTCAGGTCTGTCAGAGAGATGCCCATCGACTGTGACCCTCGCGCCATGCTCCTGCGCTTCCGCTCCAAGAACGCCTCCGGCTCCCCGTTCGCGTGGTTCGTCAAGGGCGTGCCCCAGCCCGCTAGCATCGCGAAGTCGTTCAGGTCGTTCGATCTGTCTGGGTTCAGCGCTCGCTTCGCCTGACCCCCGCCCGTCATGTCGCTCGCCTGCGGTGTCGGCCAGCCTGATAGCTGCGCCGTCGTCTGTAAATCCATCCGATTCCCTACGCGACTCGGTCCAGACCCCCTGCTGCTTTGTACACGCGGCGTCGGCCACCCAATAGAGTCGCTGTCGGATATGCGGCGCGCCGACGCCCGCAGCGCACAGATCGACCGCTGCTGCGGCGTAGTCCGCTCCTTCCAAGTCAGTGTGTACAAGGTCGAGCCAAGCGAGGCCGTCCTTGCTCGCAACCTGTTCGCCAAAGACAACTGGAGGGCGGCGCTCCGCGATGAGACGGAACATCTC
>Ga0181348_1000757_pt1 | contig 14056 bp, 8 predicted proteins | sample Su13VDMM110DN_FD_130092 | JGI IMG/M metagenome (GOLD analysis project Ga0181348, IMG submission 130092) | Freshwater viral communities from Lake Michigan, USA - Su13.VD.MM110.D.N | ecosystem: Environmental > Aquatic > Freshwater > Lake | place: USA: Michigan | collected 2013-07-16
AGAGCACCAGTTGATCACAGCCCGGTGTTCCATGGTTGATGCCGCACGTCTTGATGTCTCTCGATACGCGATTTAACACATTTCTTGATGATTTCTGGGTTGGAAAACGCCGTGTAGATCTGTGCGTTGTGACCCCTGTGGAGCTTGCTGTGACCTGCTTTCCATCCAAGCCAAGCTGGTTTGCTACCGCAACCGCAGCCGCACGCAGGAGTAACGCCAGCAAGAACGTGATCAACATAAAGAGCTTCTGGATCAAGATTGTGTGAGCAGCTTATATGATCAATGAGCTTTTTCTCCTGTCGAGATGAGAAATTGCATCCTGCAATCGGGCAGCTTAAAATAGAATACGCCATACCGTTAAGTATAGCGTATTCTAGAAGTTTGTTTACCCAGTCGGCAGAGTTATTTAGATCAATACTGTAAAACACAGTTATCAAAGCGAAGATCAAGCTGGATTTCCAGAAGATCGTCGCCGTCGTAACCAAGCTCACCGAAGTTTGCAGAGGTGATAAATGAGCCTTTTATATCCCAAAGTTCGATGACCGTACCAACGGGATCGAGGAGCTTTAGCTGGCAGTCACGCTTGTAGAAATCTGCGTAGCCGGCGCGGCCTGACACGCTCTCAAAGTGAGTGCGGATCCACTCCATGACCTGCTGAGCACCCGAGGGGGCAATAGCGTCATAGAGCGTGACCGAAAGAGTCTCGAAGGTGGTCTTTCCAGCGATGTAGCGACGTGAGTTGATCCAGGGGATTTCTTTCTCCTCAGTCTTCACGCTTGGGCGCTTTGTCGACTTGATAAGGTAAGCGTCAATTCCTTCGATCGCAAAGACCCATCGGTTTTTTCGCTTTGGCTCAAACTTATTCGGTAGCATATCTGTGACTGATAGCGTCTCTGCCATATTGTCTCCTGTTTATCTTAACTATTCTGTTAATGCTTAACTGTTAAAAATCTGCTGCATTCTTTGCTTCAAAATCAATAGAAACAAACTCTGCTGACTTTGTGGGCTGCAAGTAGATCTTGCCGCGAATCGTGTTATTCTCGATGTCTGCTTGTGTTGTTGTAGTTGCATCAATCTGCACACGGTATCTCTCAACGCCGCGCTGTGACTGGATCTGCTTCATGATCGGTGTCACTGCTGAGTTGAAATTTGCGATTGTTGATGCTCTGTTTGGCTCGAACAGCAGATTATAGGCAACTGCCTTTACTCGGCGACGAACTTCTATAAGAAGACGACGGACGTTAACACGATCAAGCGCCGACCCTTCTGCAAGAAGAGTTCTTTGTCCATTAATGACAATGCCAGCTCCTGGTGCTGCAACAATTGGGTTTATGCCTGCATCGTAAATTGTGTCAACATTCTCCGCAAGGAAGAGCGTGCTGAGACTCTCTGCCGGGATGACTGCGCGTATGTAACCAGCTGGCGCGTTCCATGAGAATCCAATCTTGTCATTCTGGGCGTAAGCACCAAGCACCATTGTTGATGCAGGAAGTCTCATTGAGACAGGAATTGAAGTTCCTGGGTCAACTGAGACTATAAGGTCTGGGAAGTAAGCTGCGCCGAATGAATTATTCAGACCACGATTTCTGAAACGTGTTGTTGTGAATGCAACGTTGACGCTTGGATACACATTAGATGAGAGAGACGACGTGACGAAGTTATTCATGTCGTCCTTTGGCTCAACGTCCATGATATAGAGAGCGTCAAATTTTGTCTGCATAGCATTTAGCGCGTGATCGGTGACTGCCGGGTGTCGCATGTCCGGTATTGCCAGGAGGCTGATATCAGAGTATGTCTTGTTGCCCATGATGTCAATAGCCTTTCTGAACGCTGCAACAGTTGGGCCTGATAGTTCTCCTTGGTTTGCATTGTCCATTTCACGACGAACTGCCGAATCTCGCATGTAGAACTTGTCAGCGTCAAAAACATTCAAGCCGTCAAAGCCGCCCTGCATGAATGCAACAAACTTAAGATAGCTTCTGCTTGAAGAGTATGAGAAGTCAACTGCTGTGTTGATAAATCTGCCGCCGAGAGAAGCATCAAGAGTTCCGTCTCGCTGATAGACAGCCTCATCCCATCTTGCAGAGTCTGCAAGTCCATCAGATCCTGACTGAATCTGTATGTTCTCCAGCGTGAACAAATTCTTGTTAAAGAGGTCAGCATCTACAACAGAGCCGTTCACTGTCATTGCACCAGTGTTGTCTCCAACCCATGGATTCTGATATGACGTGTGATATTTCGGGAAGTATTTCGTGTAGCTTGACAGCCCGCCACCATCGAGTGTAGGTGTTGAGACTGAAGTCCCATCATTGGGGCGTGTTGTCGAGTTAGAAATATTAAACTGGGGACCCCAAAGATACTTGCTTTCGCCAAATGCATTTGGATCGCCAGCAACAGCGCTGACGTTTATTGCGTGTCTAAAGAAGATTGGCAGCTCACGAGCATTTGTCACTGGAACTGTGAGATGTGAATCATTCCCACCAGTGGAAAGAAACCCTGATCCTGATGTAACAAGGTGGTAGTATCCTCTGCTTCCTACAGGAATTGAGTTACTTGGAACGTTCTTGTTTATAACATCATCGGAAAGCTCAATTCGGACTCTGCGTGAAACTTTGCCGTAAAGACCCTCTTCAATAACTTTTTGAGCGTCTGTAGTGCGATCAAAGTCAAAATAGCTGTTGAGATCACCGATCTTTTTTCCAACAAAGCTGAGGCTGTCTGGATCTAGATCACAGCCTGAATACTCTTCTAGAGGTGAAGACACTCCGTCATCAGTGTCTGACCAGGAGCGAATCTTGACAGTGAAAGTGGCATAGGAACCGGGTGACGTTGGGTACTTGATATTCTCAATAGCTACTTTGTAGAGCTCGTTTGCGGAAGCTCCGTCAGATCTTGCATGAATTTTGAATAGATCATAACGTGTTCCAAAGTTTTGAGAAACAATGAATGGAGTAGATGGATGATTAAATCTGTCTTCGAAACCATCATAATTTGGAAAAGTTGTGGTGCCGTCGTTCCTTGACTGAGACCCTGTCAAGCAAAATACGATTTCCTCAATAGCCAGTGATGTTCCTTGTCTGCGAACAAGTGCCTCGCTAGCAATACCGGAACCTGTTGGCACGGCAAACGCGTCAAGAACGTCATAGTGATTGTAGAGAACATACCCATGTGACTCCATCACAAGAGGGTCTGTGTTAAACTTCTTTGGAAAGTATGAATCAGAGCTTGGATTAAATGAGGCGCTCAGGATGCTTGGAAACGCAGAGGAGTCAGTATGACCATTCAAAAGAATAACGAAGTCTTGCTTTCCGCTTCGAAGATCTAATGATCCTGTGAACCATCCTTTTGCTGGTGATGCAGTTGTTGCGGATGTTGAGTATGTGTTTGAGACTATACCAGGTGCTGAGCTTGAAACTGAGATCTGAACGCCTGATGCTGCAAAGATAATACCACGAACGATTGGCTGTGCAGCAGACGTTGTTTGAACACCTGCATCAGACAGGACCCATGACCCTGCTGATTCCGACATGTAGCATCCAAGAAAGTACGTGCGACCTTGAACGCCACCAACTGTTGCATACGCATTGTTTCCAAGCTGACCTGTGCCAGCCTGAACTTTTTGAGCTCCAACAACGAAGCCAGCGTTGGTAACCTTGCCAGCATTTGTTGCAGATGTTGATCGTTTATTTCCGTCGCCTGCTCCAAGAACTCTTACGTAAGTTCCTGCATTTGCATTGTTAAGCCACTGGTTGAGTGCGATGGGTGAGGAATAGACTGCGTCTGGATATCCAAACTCAGTTCTGAACTGTGAATTGTTTGCAAATGTAATCGGCACGAACGCAGCTCCCTGCTTCGCGCTTCCAATTACGCCTGCCGCGCGGCCAGAAGGTTGAACTTCTGTCACACGACCAGTGCTGTCAATTTCATTGAGTGTTATGCCGGGGGCAGCCATTCGTTAAACTCCTTAATCTTTCGCTTAACTATTACGTATCAGATAAACTCAACGCCAGCAGGTGTGATGATAAAGTCAACGGCGATAAATTCTACAGCTCTTGTTGGAACAACAATAATTCGACCGTTGATTTTGCTAGCCTCGACATCAGCAGATGTATTATTTGTTTCGTCCATGATTACCCTGAACTGCTCGATACCAGACTGCAGCTTTATCAGGCTCAGGATTGGTGTAGCACGATCAACGAACGACTTTCTTGTTGTTGCGTCATTTGGCTCGAATAGCAGACCGCGCGCAACACCCTGGATTGCTCTTTTAATCTCAAGGAAAAGACGGCGAACATTCACTCTGTCAAACGCAGACTTAGAAAGTTGTAATGTCTTCTGTCCAAAGATGACGAATCCGCTTCCTGGGAAGGTTGCAATCGGATTGATTCTATTCTCGTAGAGGTAGTCACGATCGGACGTGCTTAGTCTAACGTCGACGTTTGATACAAAGTCAAGAGCTGCACGATTAAAGCCTGCTGGGGCGTACCAGGGATATGAGATTTTGTCACCATAAGCAATAGCACCAAGAGCAGCAACTGAAGCTGGCATTTTGACGCGTCTATTGGAGACCTGATCATTCACAAAAACGTCAGGGAAATATGTTGCGATGTAGTTGCTGTTCATCACGCGAGCGTTTAGTGCGTCAGCAGTCTTTGTCACATTTGGTTTTGCAACAGAATCTTCAAAGATTCTAACGCTTGAGTCAGTGTAGCTTGGCATATCCATGACGTACATCCCAAGAGCGTATGCTGGCAGACGTCTAGAGATGTAATCAGTGATAAGTGACTCTTTGATGCCAGGAACCGCAAGAATGTTAATGTTGACGGTAAGCTTGTCTGTCATCAGCTTGGATGCAATCCTGTATGAATTGATTGCATTGTTACTGAGATAGTCTCCTGCTGGATCGTACCCAAGCCCAGAGACTGCAATGGGCTCTGAGCCACCTGCTGCACGACCACCTGGATCTGTTGACGACGCGCGGTCGCCAAGACGTGATGATGCTTCATCTAGCAAATTTGTTCCGTCAAACCCGCCATAGAACATGGTTGAAAATTTTGCATACTCAGAAAACTTATTGAATGTTGATGCGGATCCAGAGAGCAACGATGCAAATGTAAGTCTATTTAGCGCAGAATCGGTTATTCTATAGTCCAGAGTGTTTGGAACACCATTTCTGATGTACGCAGTCTCCCTTATGTGAGCCTCTACAGTGCCAGTCACATCAGCAATGGTCTGGTTGGAAAGAGCAACACGTGCTAGAGTGAATTTGTTTGCATTGAAGACATCTGCGTCAGATCCTGTCACGAGAACGTCAAGCTTCTGTATTCCTTGAAACTTTGAGTAAGAAAGAATAAGAGAGTTAAACTCAGTTCCTGCGTTTGCATCCATCACTGAGTTTTCAACTTTTCCTGATGTTGTCCCAGAGGGTATCAGCTTTTCAAACTTTACACCCCAGTGAAGACGCGAATCTGGTATCTCAAGGATTCCAGGCGCGCCAATAAAGCTTACTCCAACAACTGCACCGCGTGTTGCTTTGAAGCGAAGAGGAAGCGGAGGAATGATTGATCCGGTAAGCTGATTTTCTGCTGACGAGCTGCACAGAAGTCTTGGCAAGCTGCCTGGAGTTCCAAATGTTCTTGTTCCTTCCACAAGTGAAGCGCCAGTGTCAGTGAGAGTTTGGGTTGTTCTCAGAGCCGGGATGCCTCTAAATCCAAACGGTAGGGCGGTGGCTGGGACTGCTCCTGAGTCAAGAGTTGTTGAGATTACAACGCGAACTCGACGACTTGCATTTGGAAACTTTCCGCTGACCATAAGACGTTGCTCTGATTCATCAACAGCGTCAAAGTTAAATGTTACCTTACGGTCTCCAACTTTACTGGCAATGAAGTTTTTGCTTGCTGGGTTTAGGTCACAACCTGCGTATGTTTCAAGAACGCGTGTGGAGGTGTCGGTGTCGAAAAGCTCACGAATCGAGACATCAAATGTTCCATAAGGACTTGCAGGATCAGTTGAAGCTTTTACATTTGATATTGAGACCTTGAACAATGAGTTTCCAGATTCACCGTCAGTTAATGCCTCAAAGTGAAAGAGGTCATGCTCAAGATCACCAAACGGCTGTGAGATAAATGCAGGTGTTCTTGCGGCGGCGTATCGTGAATCAAATTTACCAAAATTTGAAAGATAGCTGTTTGTAGACCCAGACGTAATTGCTACGCATCCGTCTCCGTCAACGTCAAGGCTAACAAGCTCATCCTCAACAGGAAGATCAAGATACAGAACGTGTTGTTCAGCCTGGAACTTCTTGGGGTCGGTATTCATAACCTTTCCAAGATAATCATTTGCGCTTGGATCAAATGATGCTGTCATTATTCTGACGCCGGCGACCCCGTCAGTTGTTCCGAAAACTGCGCCCTGTGATGATGACACTGCAAACTTGAATTTCTTGTATGTTGAGGAAGCACTGTTAAGATCTGTTGATGCAATATCATCAATCGTGGCGCCTGTACCAGACCACTGCGAAGTTGCCCCTGTCATGTCAAGGACCATACCACGAGCGCCGGTTGGGAACATTAGAACGCCACGGACAACGTTGACTGTGTCGGCTGTTGTTGGATTGAAGCTTGGATTGTCGCTGAATATTGGAAATCCGCGCCATTCTGATGGTGAAGTTGTGTCAGCTGGCAGCTTGTGACGTGCCGTTAGGATCTGAACAGCTCCAGATTTACGGAGATCAGATGCTGGAACACCGACTGTGGACCCAGTAACCTTGAACCCAGCATTTCTAACAGTGCCTTGGGCTGCTGTTACTGAGGCGTCATTTGAGTTTGCATTTGCGCCCGCGCCAAGAACACGAATAAATGTTAACGCGCCTTTATGCTTTAAGAATTCGTTTGCTGCGTAGGTAGCTGGGCGATCAGGATCGAGACCACCAAAGCGCGCCTCAAAATCTGAGAATGATGCGATTGTTGTTGGAACGAAAGCAGGGCCCGATGCTGCAGCACCGATAAGTCCACCAGGGACACCAGTCGGCGCTGTGCCAGGGGCGGTAAGCTCAATCTCCTGTTCAAAGAACCCAGGAGAGCGAAAGGTCTGTTCAGACATCAGTTGCTCCTAAATCTAATATGATAATCAAAATGTAAGTATCACGTAAAAAGTGAAACCGCGCCGTCATTTTGTGTCCTTGTTGGACTTAGTCGTTTTTCTTATGCTAGTTAGAACCTCTTCTCCGTGTGCGCTGGAGATGCGACGAACACGAAGGGTAACATCCATTGGCTCTCCTGTCATTGGATCCTCTGAGAGCTTTCTGGTGGTGCTGGTGACCTTTATGGATGTGGACTCAGTCCCACCGACAGCTGTTGACAGAGCAGGACGCACGCTTGTCCCAATTGTCTGGCTTCCTCCTGCAGCTCGTTCAGCCTGACTTGACGGGTTTGTTGCTATTGACTCGGTGGGAGAGGGTCCGTCTATTGTGCTGATTGCATCCAGAAGTCTAGAATCTACTCTCATGTCGTTTACGTTCCCAAATGGCTCTGGTCCGGACTGTCCGTCAACAATTCCAAAAGAGAATTGTGTTGCTGATAGAGTTCGACGGAGCCCGTTTGGGATTCCAGGGGACGTTGGAAGTATAATAAAAGCTGGAACAACAGCTGTCATTGTATGCTTTATTGTCCTTTCATCATCGTTCATGCTGTCAAATGTTGTCTCTGATGAGATTGCAGGTTCGAATGTTGCGTTGAACCAGTATCCAGTAGGAGTTTCAACTCGATATGATCTTGCGCGTATGTTGTGATACCCACTCATAATTGTTGTGAGTATTTCGTTGCTGTGTTGCATGAACTGCGTCCACAGCGTGATTTCGTAAGTTGCAGTAAAAAATTTTGGCACTGGTATAGAGATTGTTTCGTATATTCCACCACCAAGGTTTGGCTCGAGTTGACGACCACCAGCAGTTCTTTCTGGGCTTTCCTGCTTCTCGCGACGTGAACCTGCATAGGGAGACCCAACGTTCTTGAATCCTGGAGAGTTTATAATTCTTTGATAGATTGGATCTTCTTTTGAAAGACGTCTTTTGATATCTATTGTCCCAATATCCCCCATCTCGATTGATTTTTGTGCTTGCTGCTCAATTGTGCTTCTTACAATTGTGATGAGTGGTATGATAAGTGCACCGTTTTTATCGCGTAGAGGTTCTTTTCTACGTGTTATTGCAAATCGTTCACCTGTTGCGAAAATAACAGGAACTTTTTTAGAGCTTCCATCTTTTGTAATGTAAGTGAGTGGAAGGTCTTTGTCAAAAAGATTAAACATTGCACGATCAACGTCCTCAAGACCGCAACTTGGAATTTTTAAATCTTCTGGTACCGCGCTGCCATCGTAACCAAGACCAATCGAATCTTGACCGTATCTTTTTCCAACTGAAAATCTGGAGCTCATTCGTCACCATAAAAAGATGAGCTTATGCCATCTGGTGCAACTTTTTTAGGTCCTGTAAGCGGTGCGTCCAGCACACCGTTGCTCTGCAGATTACGAGTGTCAGCAGTCTCACCAATCTCGTTTGTTGCTGATCCACGTTGCTGAACAAACTTGTCTTGTGTGACTTGTTCCGTCTCAAGAGTTTGTGCTGCTGGTCCTTGAATTGCCTTACTGATAAGTCCTTCTCTTGCCTGCTTGCCAACAAGCTTATACCCAGTCACATGTTCAACCTGACCAAAGATTTTGCTAATTGAGACCGCTTGGGTTATTTCAAAGAAAACAGATCCATACGAAATAAAGTCGCCTATTTTCATTCTTAGACCTTTATCTGTAAGATCTTGAACATGAACGCGTGCCTCAATAGAGTGAAAATTTTCACTTCCAAACTTGTTTGTTCTAATTTCACCAGGTGACCACTCAACAAGTGCATCTATTTCAATCGGTTGATCAAATATTTTTTCCGTTGACTCCTCGTAAACATCATGCACTGATGTCACGTCAGTTCTTATTGGATAGTAGAATATTGTTTGACCGATCACATCCTTAATAATTTCTTTTGTCAGATCACTGATCAAATCAAGCTCTCTTGATGTTATGAAAAGCCTTGCCATTTTACTATCCTATTGTGATAACACGACCCATCGGGACAGGTATAGACTTGAGAATTTTCTGGATGTTGTCTACTTCTGCGGCTTTTGTCTCTATGAGCTTGTTGTAGGTCATAGAGTCCAACATCTCTTTTAGATCAGTCTTAAGCTTTTCTTTCTCATCTTTTGCAGTTGATTTTAGATCAGCCCCATCAAGCTGCAGCTCTGCGCCAGGAATTGGTATTGATCCAAACTTTGATCTGATCATTCCAAGCAGCTCTTTTGAGAGTGACAATGTATATTGCCTAACCCACTGACGCGCCATCGAGTTTACTTTTGAGAAGACAAAGTTGCCATATGGAACGTTTGAAAGATTAGAAACACCGTTAATAGATGCATCTGGAATTGATGGGTTAAGCGGACTTGATTCAAATCCAACTCGAACCCAAAGATTTAAAGGATTAACTGCTGTTGGAGAAGGGAATATTCTAATCTTTGTCCCTGTGACCCTATAACTGTAGTTTGAACGACGAACTCTGTTTGAGATATTCATCTGTCCACCTCTAAGAATATCTTCAAACACTGGTAGGACATAAAACACAGTTTCTGGTGTGAATGATTCAAAAGAAAATTCGTTGTTCAGGTAGTTGACTGCAGATGTTGTATCAAAAAATCTGTAAGCAGCTGACGGATTGTAGTGCATTATTTCAAAAATTCTCATCTTTCGTTGTTCTGGATTCAAAGATGAGCTCACAACTGGTATATTTGTCGTAGGATCAACAAGGTCAGTGTAGAGATCGTAATCCTGGACATTTTGACGCAGCTTTATTGATCCTGATGCAGAGTTGTATGATCCACCAAGTCCTGCTTCAACAGCATAAGGCTCTGCAAGCCTTATAATATAATTGAGTGTGTCTCGAGGTAGCTTTTGTGTTGCTTCGTTAAGACTACCAGTTTGCATGCCAAGCAAAGAAAGAAGCTGACTTTTTGCCTGATACTGATTAACTATTGATCCATATTCCAAGAATGCTTCTTCAAAGCATGCCCAAACTTGCTTTCTTGTCAACTCAACAGACAAAACGTCATCACCAAGACGACGCTTGACAAATGTTACCATTGCATCTGCCTCACCTTGGAACACAGCGTCTGAGTCAAAGAAGCCAAAAGGCGTTGGATTAAGAGTATTTATGAAGTTTGACAAAGCTAGCCTCTTTTCATAAATAGGAAGCTAGTATGCATTTAAATACTGTGTATGTAGATGCTTCTTTTTATTATCTTAGTTTTCTTATAGATTCGAAAAGAGAATGAAGCAAAGATTTTTTGCTTTCATCTATGATACTTTCGTGCTCACCCTTAAGTATCTGCCAGTATTTATCTTTAAGCTCTTTTGACAGCGTTTGCGGGACAAAGTTGTTGAAAGATTCATGATCATTTGAAACCAAAAACTCTCTCATTCTTGTTCCTGAGATTTGAACCGTCTCGGATCTTGGGACTGGTCTTTGCTGTAGCTTCTCAGCCGCTGCTGGATCACGAAGCGCGTCAGAAAGCTTTGACAAAGAATACTTTGATCTTGCGTCTTCATCATCAGAGTAGATCACAAACTTACTAACAACGTCTTTTAGCTGTCTCATCTTGTCAATTGCAAGATGAAGTGGCGACTCTGGTGAAATTATCAACGTTGCGTTTGGGTAGTCATTATGAAATTGTGGCTCAAGAACCGCCTTCCACGCATCAATCATTGATCCAGCTGGAAGTTCATCTCGACCGGCTGTTGACGTGATCACAAGAACCTCATCGCACTCAGATGAGGCAAGTCTGATCATTTGCCAGTGACCGGAGTGAATCGGCTTACCAGCAACAACATAGACTCCAATGCTTATGCCGCTCTCTGTTCCAATTTCAAGTCGTTTCATAACTTGCGTTTTTGTAGTTAAGAACAGGTCCTCCTGACGCTGGATCAAGCTTTTTGGGTGTATCAATTGTCCAAGACGATTTGAGATTGCCAAGTCAAAATAACATTCCTGGTGAATATCTTCAAGAAGTTGATTTAGCTCTGCTTCTGGAATGTTTCGACGCTGCGAAGGCGCGTGCTCAGCTGAGATCTCGCGTGAGATTGCAATGATGTTGTTCCAATACTCTTGCTCAATCTCTCTTGTTTCAGCACGAAACTTTTGCTTTATTACCTGGCGATGTTCAACGTCGTGCTGATCAAATCTTAAAGCTTTGTAGAGCGCCTGTGTGGCAGATGTTGTAAAGACAGACCCTTCGGCAGCAGGATACTCGCCTGTCTTTGACACGTCAGCGTCAGTTGAAAGAGTTGTCTGAAAGTCAGAAAACACTTCGTATATTGCATCAACAATTTTTAGTGGCTTGTCAAGTGTTGTGTCTTCGTAAGCTGACTTCAACTTGTCAAACATCTTCACATAACGATTCTGGATTACACGATTTAGTATTCCATCACGAAGATTACCAATGCTCGAAAGACTTCCTGAGAATAGAGCTGGATACATGTTGACTTCTAAGATACGAGAATACTCTTCAAGACGAGGTTGTCCGCTCTCTGGCGCAATATTTGTGACAAGGTATGCTCCGGTAACCTTGTACTTTGAGCTTCCATACATAGTCAGGAATATTCCATGCTTTTGTGGATACTCACGGCTGATTGTTGGTTTTCGCTGGACAAATTCAAGAAAGAACTCAGTCCCTTGTGGAATTGTCTTAGTTCTTGAATGCACTCGTGCAAGATGATTATGAACAAGTGAATATTGCGCAGTTCCAGATGATGATGATTTGACGTCATCTTCGCGCGATGATAATCCACGAGCTTCACCTGGGTAGATGACATTTCCTTTATAAGAGATGTACCAGTTTTTGGTGTAGTCATCAGGATCAAATGCGTTGTTACGCCGTAACAAGGTAAGCTTTGTTCCGTCAATCTTTTCAACGATTTTTATGCTTGGATCATTGAGAAATTCCTGTGCTTTCACACGATCATTTGCCCGAGCTCTTGGAGAAGCGTCGGGTCGTATCATAGTTTTCTTGAGGTCGTCAATAGAAATATTAGTTGACATCAAAAGCTCCGAATTGCTTTTAGTCCTGTTGCTCTTTGTCTTGATTCATCAGCGCGAGGCAAGTCATCATCTTCTGTGAAGCCTTCTTGACCTCGAACTTTGTATCTAGAGTAAAAGCTTCTTTTTAGTCCATCAAGATCAACAGTTGAAGACTCTGACTCAGGAAGAAGTTGTCTAAACATTTCAAGAGTTTTATCTTTTACACCTTCATCCTCTTTTGAGTCAGACGCTGAGAGTTGCTGCGCACGTTGACCAAAGAATCTGTCCACCATCTCCTCATACGTCTTCACTATTTCTTGTGGTGAAAGGCGCTCCTTCATCAACTCAAGAACACCAACAAATGAACTAAAATTTTCCATATCTGCAGCTGTCATTGGTGGATTTGTTCCAAAAAGATTCTCAAAGATCATCTTTACATCACGAACAGCGTCAGTTCGTTCTGGACGTGTGAGGTATTTATAGACCTCGTTACCATCGTAAGTCCAGTCAAGTCTTTTGTATCGTGACCCGTGACCTGTCACTAGATCAAGAGACTTGATCGGTCTAAGAGATACAGGAATTTTTGAAGATTTTTCGATTTGCTTTCTAACAAGCTCCTCGGCATCCTCACGGGCTTTTGCTGGATTCTTTTTCTTTTGAGAATTGAGTATCTCATCTTGCTTCTGTTGAACCATCTTCTCAATCTTATCTTCAGACGGAGGTTTAAACCCAGGATCACCAGTCATGCTTATCTTTGGTTTTTCTGCAGTTGCTGAGGGGGTTGCAAGAACAGCGTTCATCGGTGGAGGCGAACGCACAGCAGCAAGTGAGAATAGTAGAACTTTATGCGCAAGACCTTTCACGCCAGATCGAATGTCTCTCCACGAAGATGAATATGAAAACTTTGCCCATTGAGTTGGTCTTCCACTTTCATACTCTGAGCCTTCAAAATCAATCTGAAAGAAAGTGTCCCCTGTTCCTTCCGGAGCTTCTGAGTCCCATGTATAAGCAAAGAGGGCATTTATCTGATGAGCTCCTGGAGATTTTTTGTTATGACCAACATAAGCTATCCGCTGAGTTAGTTGATTGTCTTCTCTCTTGTTTAGTGTGTCAAAAAGATCAATCATTTTCTCGCTTGGAACAGTAAGATCAATGTCTCCTATTGACGGTTTATAGTTCATAAACTCTTTGTCAGAGAGAGTTTCTTCGGGAGCAAACAAATGCGAGGATGATCCATTAAACGCAAGCCCAGAGCCTAGAATATCATCTCTTTGTGATCTATCCCAAAGCGGTTCACTGTGGTCGCGTTCAAATTCCTGATCAAGGACAACAAGCATCTCAATAACATCTTTTCTAAGCTGCTGGCGCGTGATTCTACTATCACGTAGATCTATCTTTTCAGCAAAAGCTTCGCGTCCACGAAACTGCTTAACGCGCTCAGGACCTTTTACAAGACCAGTCTCGGGATCTCTGATTAGTGCGCGGGTATTCCCGCCTTCATTTATTGAGGAAGGTCCAAACATAAAATAAGTAATACTAAACATGTACGTAATTATATCACAAAAACTGCGCACAAACAACTGTTTGTGCGCAGTTTAAATTTTTGACTTTAGGTACCAGAGAAAGTAACAGAGCCACTATTTGAAGTCTATTCCTGCTTCCTCAGCAATAGATATAGGAATATCTATTCTATGTTGTTTAGCCCTTGGCCATGTGTAACTCATATACACTTTAACCTGGTCCCCGCTGACAACAAGCACGTACTTCTGGATCCCGCTGCGTGGTCCGACGCCGTGTTGTTCGCGCTCAAAGAAAGAAATAAGCCCACCAACATCTTCACCAGTTTCTTCTTGATAATTTGTTAATTTTCTAATTAAATCATCTGAAGTTGTTTCTGTAACATTTCCCCTCTCGCGGGGGGGCACCGGGCTGCCGCCTGGCTCGTTG
>Ga0181348_1000759_pt1 | contig 14026 bp, 22 predicted proteins | sample Su13VDMM110DN_FD_130092 | JGI IMG/M metagenome (GOLD analysis project Ga0181348, IMG submission 130092) | Freshwater viral communities from Lake Michigan, USA - Su13.VD.MM110.D.N | ecosystem: Environmental > Aquatic > Freshwater > Lake | place: USA: Michigan | collected 2013-07-16
TAGTTCCAGGAGCTCCCGTGGTTCCAGGAGCACCGCCTGCAGCCCCAGCACCACCACCGCCAAAACCAAAGATAGACCCAAAAAATTTAAAAGATCCTATTCAAAAATTTTTAGTTGGAGCAGAGAAAAAAGCAATTGAAAAGGGCTCCAATAAAATTGGCGAAAGCTCAATTAAAAGTCTTAGACGCAAAAGTCTTTCATTTTTGTTAGAAGATGCTGCGTCAGACGTTAAAGAGCCAGAACTTGACATTGAGACATACACATCAGAAGTTGCAAGATTAATTGACAACTACACATCGCTTGTAGACATCAAAGCAAACGTCATTAATCAAGCAAAAGATTATCTAATGAAACAATATCCAGACAAAGCAGAAGCTTTTGGAAAGCAAATGATTGATTTACTTCGCAAACAATACAATATATCATTAGAACCTGATGAGTCACAACCTGACCGCTACGCGGCACAAGCAGGAACAGCGGGAGGCAGCGGAGGCTCTGCGTAGAGAAGTAGAATGTATTCTTGACAGAAGACGTTCTGTTCATATTAAAATACCTGCAGAGCTTCATGCTTCACTTCGAGTTTTTGGGTTTCATAAGAAGCTTTCAATTCAAGAAATGATAGTTGAATTAATCCAACTAATTGTAGATGGCGATGTATCAGTCAATAGTAGGATGGATCATCTTGTGAAAAGAAAAAAAGAAAAACGTATAAAAAAACTAACAAAAGATGATGCAGACAATATATACGACTACATCTCTAATAACAACAAGGAGAGCACTTGAAAAGTCTTTTTGATTTTTTTAGGGTTGACAATAGCATAGAAAATGAGATAAAAGATCTTAAAAAACAATTTGAAGAAAGCCAAAAACAGCTTGAAAAAATGATAGAAACAGTTGATAATCTAGTTAAGCATATTGCAGTTGCAGAAGAGCACATCGCAACTCTTGCAACTCATAATGTTATGATGGAGATAATAATTTCTGCTAATCATAGTAGCAATAATGCTTTTTCAAGAAATTCGAATGACAATTTAATTAACTAAGGAGTAGATAAATGACAAATAGAAATAAGATTATTGCAGCAATTGTGGCTGCTGTCCTTGCTGGTCTTGCAGCTTTTGTTGCAAATTATAACAATACAGCGCCTGTGGCGCCTGCAGTTGAGACATCTGCTGTTGATGCAGTTCCGGCCTCTACTCTTACTGTTCAAGAGACGACCGACGCTACAACCTCTGCGACGACTGTAACAACTGCAACAACTGCAACAACTGATGCTGTTCCTGTAGCACCAAACACAGCGATAGTTACAGTTACACCAGCAGCGCATTAACATTGTTGTAACTAAAATTTAGCACACCTTAAAATGACTGCATTTTGCAGTCATTTTTTGTTTGTTATCTCATGATGAAGAATACTTAAGAAAAACTACACAACAAAGAGAGCGTTATCGTTATGTTGAATGTCAAGATAAAGAAGTCTGTCCTGCAAAATATAATCAAGAAGTCGCTTAATGAACGCGAAATGCATAATGATCCTTCGCGGAGATTGACTATTGGACCAGATACGTCATCACTTCCTTCAATGTTGCCGCTGTCTCCAAGTGACAGGATGTCGACTCAATTAGAAACAGAGCGCCCTCCTGTAGAAGATCCTGAGTATATCCCTTCTAATTCAAAAGAACTTGGAAATGCGCTGCAAGCGCTTTCTGAAATGATTCCAACAGACAGCATCGGCGACGCATACAACGCATTTCAAAAGACAATTGAAGAGATTGAATTGCAGAATGCAGATAATATAGAATCACAGCTAGAGTCGATAAGGCGCAAAAGCAGCAGATACTCAGCTCTTCTTCGTGAGGCACCAAAATCGTCACTTCGTGGCCAAGGCAAAAACGGTAAATTTAATAAAGATCCTGAATCACTTGCTGCAATTGAGAAAATGAAAGACTATAAGCCTAAAGCTGATGAAGATCCCAAAACTCGTAAAGAGCAGATGGCTGCATTCGGGAAATGGCTTGTCAGAAAAGGAATAACAACTCCTTCAACACGTGAAGGTTTTAGTGATAAATTTAAAGAGTTCATGCGTGATGAAAGGTATCAGTTGCCTGGTCGTGAAGATGCTGCCGCAATGATGCGTGACAGAAGCAATGATGAAGAAGGAGACAGGGGAGAGGCCTCAGACGATGAAGAGTTTAAACTTACACCAAACGTCTCAGTCACGCAGATATTATTACGTTACCCAGAAGTTTGCGATGAGTTTAAAATAGACAAATCTAGACGCGCGCTTTTGTCAGATCTTATTGACGGCGGATCAATTACCAAAAAAGAACTGATCACATTTTTAGACGCGATCAACGATACTTTTTTGAACGATAAAGGTATGAAGAGCGCGTTTAACTCTGCTTTTAATGCAGGAAAGGTCGACGCGTCAAGACCTGCTGAATTCATTAGGAAGTTTTCAGATGAAAACGACAGCGACACTTCAAAAAAGCCTGAAAAAGATTTTGAATATCAGTCACAAGCACCCACATACGGATACAAGGCGGCGTCAGGTCTAAGACAAACATTTATTCGTGATGTTCAAGCGCTTTTTGTTTTAATGCGAAAAGTTTTGTCAGAGTCAGACGAAAATGCTATTGAAACAGAAATACACGACGCATTTGAAGATGCATTTACGCTTCCTCAAAATCAAAATTATTTGAAAACGTTATATGGCGACGAAGAAACAATTGACGCTATTAAGGAAGACATTGCGGCAGGCACAGACCTAACACACTATCAAATATATAGAAACTTCTTTGGCTCTATTATGAGCGAGTCTCTTGCAAATATTGGTATGCTCAACTTTAAGCCTTCTCTTGGAAAACTTGTCAATGGAAGACGTGAAAGAATCCCTGGTCGTAAAATTGCTTTGGCATTTATGACAGAGTTTGGCGACGATAATCTTCCATTACAATCTAGTGAAGCAGATCAGCTTGAATCAATGGCAACCGACGGATCATTATTAGATACTGTCATAGAGACAATTGACGCTGCAGGTGAGAGTAATTTCCGTAGCCTGCTGATGTCAGCTTCAAAGCTTGCTGCAGAAGACGCAGACAGGCTGCAATTTGGAAAATACGATGAACCTGCGTTTTCTTCATTAAAGAAATTTAAGTCTGGCACAAAGCCTCCTGAGGTTGCAGCTGGGGAATATGTTGATGACTCTCCTGAAGGTCGCAAGTTTGTGGATGACATTAAGACATCAGACAGGGCAGCGCGCAAGTTTAAATCAACAGTTCCAAAGAACAAATAAACAAAATGCAAACATCAGTCTCCACACTTCTAAAAGAATATTTTGACGCAGGGACAGTAAGACATCATCCATTAGATTTTTCAATTGACACCCGCTCATTGCCTGTTATTGCAAATTCAAAGAGCAAGTGGTATAAAAAAGAAAATCCAGAATGTCTTTGTAGAAACTTTGAGTTTAAAAGCCGCGGGGAGGCTCGCGCTTTTATTGATGAGCTGCTTAATCATGAAGATCAATGCGGACACCACGGAGAGATTAAAGTATCAGGTCTTAACGTCTCAGTTGAAATTTTTACGCATAACTTAAATTCTGTAACAAACCTTGACAAGGAATATGCAAATGAGACAGAAAGAATCTACAATGACGTCTGCGCATATGGATATCGATAGCAATTCATCGCACGTATTCATGTCAACTGGTCTTGAAGACTTGCTTGGAAACGGTGTTGATGTTATAAAAAAGCTCACAGCACCAGCCGCACACTTGCAATTCTTTGATATTAAAATACAACTTCCAATTGTTTCTATTGAGACAGACCCGAGCGGATTGTGGTGTTCAGCCTGTGTCAGTGTCAATGGATGGAATGACAGACTGATTCTAGCACTGCTAAACAATGAAGATCATAAAGTAGAAATTATTAATCAAACATTTATATCAAAGATTTTTAAGCTAGAGTTAGACAAAGCCTATTTAGGTCTTACGAGGTAACAAATGGCAGATTTTGAATTTGACAAATTTATGGAAGATATTGTTCGGCGCGAAGATGCTGCGCGAGAGCATATTAAAGAATATGCTGAGCAACACGGCGATAGTCCAGCTCGAAAATATAATGAGAAGTATCGCGAGACAACTCATAATAGAATTCGTTACAATCAAGGTAATGAATAATGAGAGCGATTAAAACTGAGCGAGAGCTTTTACGTTATCTTCGCATAATACGCGAACAAGCTGAAGACGCACCACTTGCAGACCCGGCAGTTGTTGCAGACCCTGCAGCAGAACCAGCACCTGCTGTTCCTGCGCCTGCAGAAGCAAAGCCTATTACTGTTGATGATATTATAGAGAAAATTAACACGATCAGGTCTGGAAAGTCAATTAAAGATGATGACATTCGTCGAGAGCTCAATGAATACGTTTCACAGTTTAGCGAAGATGAGAAAACAGCTCTTTCTGCGTTTCTTGAAGGTCTTGGACAAATACTTACAAGCGGAATAGACTCAGCTGACGCATCAGACCCTGGTGATCCGTATTCTTTAGAAATTAAGAAATCTGCAGGTGCTAGTGTTGCAAATTCTGCAAAAGCACCAACAACAGGTGCAACCGCAGCACCAGCACCCGTAAAAGGTCCTGTTCCAATCAAGGTTGGCGGAGCATAACACAAGTGAAAAAAGACGATAGAAAGCTTCTTAAAGAAAGCAGTTATCCAAGCTATATGGTTTTCTCCATTTCCGAGATGGAAGAAATATTTGAAAGCTTTGCTAATATTTTTAAGTCTGTTTGGTCATCAATTAAGCTTCTTTCTAATACGCTTCTTCTTAATCTAAAATTAATCACTTACAACGTTACTCTTGACAAGAAAAAGATAGCAGCAGCAAAAGAAGATTTTGCAACAAGTAGAGCTACATACGACGCAGAGACTAAAAAAAATCTGAAATATTTTAGAAAATATTATTCTGATTCAAACGTTGAGACGCTTTGGGGCACAGGCCCTGGAATACTGGCATTTATTGCTAATCCATTTCTTTTTATTGCGACAAACAGCGTAGATAATAGTTATTTTCCATCAGAGTCAGAGCAAGAAGAAGCACGACTTGCAGCCATCGCCAAAGCCGAAGCCGAAGCCGCCGAAAAAAACAGACTAAACAAGCCTCTCGATCCCACCTCAACGAAGCCAGTATTTTCAGAAAAACTTAAATATGCAATGCAAGTTTTTGGATTTAGATTAAATTTGTCAGAACAAACTGCAATAGATAATAACAATTTGCTTGAACAAGCTCAAGCAAATCAACATCCAGAAGCTGCAATTAAAGAAGCTGCAAGACTTAAAGAGATTGCAAGACGTTATGTTGACACAGAAACAATCCACGCAAAAAATCTTTCTTTGCAAATATCAGGTAGAGCTGCAGTAATAAAGAAAATTGTAGATGCATCAAACTTTGATGAAATGATTGCAGCTGCAGCTGAAGGAGAGAAAATAAAAATGGGACTTTCATCATCTGCGTTTAAAGCTTCTGCAAAAAATATTAATGAAAGTCTTGAGAAACAACTTAAAGAAGACCCTAAAGCATTTAAGCAGTCAATCGCAGACATGAGACAAAGAACACCAGAAATAACAGAAAAAGATGATGTAAAAGCAATGTCACAATTTCTTTTTGGGGTCTCAAAGTCAAGAATACAAAAACAAGCAACTTCTTCGTATGAAGGGCTAGTGCTTAGCGCAAAAAATGCAATGCAGCTTCCATTAGACGCAAAAGTAGTGAAACAACTTGAAAAAGATAACCTTGGAAAACAATATCTTACAATGCTAGAAAACTTTGAAAAAAGTCTTGAGACAGGCCAAAAAGAAATGTTGAAAATTTCAAAAGAGAAAATTTAACGACCTAAAACTTGTGTATATAAATCTTCTATGAAAACAAAACAAACACCAAAGAATTGGATCCCGGAAATAGTTTATGAAGAGGGAGAAAGTCATATCCCGTTTATTCATGTTCCAAATGATCAGCCTGACCCAAAGATGCTTTTTATCTTTGTTTCACATCAAACAGGCGAAATTGAGCCAGGCTCTGAAGGTGAAGATGTTCCAGTCATTGAGATGGATCTAAAGCAGTTTGTTGACCTAAGCACCCTAAAGTCAGGACTTACTGAGCAAGAATACGATAAGATTCGCGCAATTCTAGGTCTTGAGCCACTTCGTCAAGCGTCAGAGAAAGGAAGAACAATAACAAGCTCAGTCAGAGAAAAAGTTTCACATTAATAGTCACTAAAACATAACGATTAGAATAGTTAATATTCGACAAACTACTTTTTAGTGTTAATCACACAATAGTTTGCAAAATCACGAATATTTAGGAAAGGAGGCATTTTAAAATGATTTACGATAAAGCAAGAATGGCGAAGCTCTCTGGGCTTCTGACTGAGACAAGCCACAAGGGCATCAAGAACTCAATGGCCAATCAGTTTGGCGGCGGCAAGGAAGAAGGCGACCCTTGGCTTGACGGCGAGGTCACAACTGAAGGCGCATATGACGAAGATGACAACGAAAGCATGCTGCACAACGAGTCTGAAGACGAAGAAGATTCAGTTCGTGAGATGATTCGCAACGAGCTTCGCGGCGCAAAGAAAGAGATGGAGCAAGAGCAAGTTGAGGAGCAAGCAGTTCGTGAGGCTGTTCGCAAGGAAATTCGCTCTGTTATGAAGTCTCGTGGCGTGACCCTTGGCGGTCTTGGTCATGGATTCAAGCGCTGAATTTTTTTAAATTTGGTGCAAACATGATTTGGCCATGTTAATATGGTGGTATGAGCACATACTCTTTACCATCATTTAAAGTCGGTCAAATCATTTACCTCATTCCAGAGAACGAACGTAAGGTATTACCTGCGCAAGTTACTGAGGAGATTCTTCGTCGAACACTGGACGGCGAAGAAACTGTCTGGATGATCAAGCTTGCGGGAAGTCAAAAAAACGTTCCGCTTGATCCTGATGCCGCAGAGTATTTCACTGATGTAAATATTCTACGGGATACCCTTGTGAATAGAACAACAGCACAAGTCAATACAATGCTCGATAAGACAATCGAGATTGCAAATGAAACTTTTGGTGTTCGTGTTCAGAAGCCTTTTGAAAGCATGTCAATATCAGATTCTATTGATGAGCAAGCGCCAAATATAACTGTTGTTCTGCCAGATGGAACAAAGGCAAAGGTGCGCGTATGAAGCACGTTCTTATCATAGACGGTCTTAATCTTATTTATCGTGCGCGAGTTGCAATGTTTAGCGCTGATAATGGACTTACATCTACTGCGCTACGCTCTATTCGTTCTCTTGTAGAGCGCTTTAAACCAGACGTCGCATATTTTGTTTTGGAAGGAAAACCTCAACGCAGAATAGATGAGTCTGGAGGCACCTACAAGGCACAGCGCGCTGCTCCTGATGAAGCCTTTTGGTTGCAGAAGAATCAGGTGACAGATATCATCGGAGACCACCTGCCGGTCATTCTGATACGTCATCCTAACTATGAAGCTGACGATGTCATTGCACATCTTGCAAAATGCGTGCATGCAGAAGATCGTGTGACTGTTGTTTCAACAGACTCAGATTTTATCCAGTTGATCAACAATGAAGATCGCAGGATATCTTTGTATTCTCCGATAAAGGACACGTTTGTTGATGCCCCGGGTTATGATTATGTTCAATGGAAGGCTCTTCGTGGTGACAGCGCTGACAATATCAAGGGGATACCTGGCATTGGAGACAAGCGCGCAGAAAAGCTTGTCACAGAGCCTGGCGCAATGGAAGAATTCTTTATAAAGAAGCCAGAAGCAAAGCAAATCTATGAACATAATCTGTCAATGATTGGTTTTGAAAACTTAGAAGAAAGCTGGGGCAAAACTTCACGAAGCAATCCTAAGAGAACCAACGACAATTTACGTCATCGTTTGCGTGAGCTTGCGTTTGTCTCACTTACAAGTGACAAATCATGGCCAAACTGGATTTCTTCTTTTGATAGACTTTGGATTCAGTTTCCTTCGCAAGCATAATGAATATAATCTAATCAATACACAGGAGTAATTAATGGAAAATAGTAGTCTTACTTTCGATCAGCCTCTTCCTAATGATGAGCAAAAGGGTCTTCGTGCCCGTGGCGTTCTACAAGAGTCTGAGGTTGCAGTCCGCGTTGGAGATCTTCTTATTGCTGTTGACTCGCTGTCAGGCGCCCGTCGTCCAATTTCTTCGCAAGACGTTGTTGTGAATGAAGGTCGGCGCCAGGTTCTAAGAGGATAAAATGTCTGAAGGATTTAAGGCGCTTCTTTTTGATGATGATGCACGTGAAGGGCTCCGTCGTGGAGTTGAATCACTTGCGCAAGTAGTCAGAGTAACAATGGGTCCATCAGGTCAAAATGTCATTATTGAAGTTCCTGGTGCGCCGCCCATTGTTACTAAGGATGGCGTTACTGTCGCTCGTTCGATAGATTTCAGAGATAGAAATATGAATCTTGGTGCGCAAATCATCAAAGAAGCAGCAAATCGAACATGCGACGCTGCAGGCGACGGCACCACCACTGCAACAGTTCTTGCACATGCTATTTTTGCAGGAGGTTTGCGTGTATTGTCAGGTGACCACAGCGGACCAGATGTTCGAGCAGGTATGTCTTGGGCTGTAAGCTCTGTTATAGAAGAGCTTCGAGCAATGGCAAAGCCAGTTTCATCAGATGAAGAGATTATCCAAGTTGGAACAATCTCTGCAAATGGAGAACGTGAAATTGGAGAGCTTCTTGCGCAAGCAATGCGAGCTGTTGGTCGTGATGGAACAATTACCGTTGAAGAAGCAAAAGGTTTTTCAACAAGCTTACATGTTGTTGAGGGCGCCGAGCTTGATCGTGGTTATTTATCACCGTATTTTGTCACAGACAGCGAAAGAATGGTTTCATCGCTTGAAAGCCCTTATGTTCTTTTGACAAATAACAGAATAACGTCAATTAAAGAGATCCTGCCACTTCTTGAAAAAATCCACAATGCACAGAAACCAATTCTCATTGTTGCTGACGACGTTGAAGGCGAGGCAATGCAAGGGCTTGTTGTTAACAGAACAAAAGGCATTTTGCAAGTATGCGCAATCAAAGGACCTGAATTTGGAGAGAACAGATTTCATGCGCTTGAGGACCTTGCTGCTTTGCTTGGAACACGTGTTCTTGTCGGAGAAGCAGAGCTTGCAGCAGTTAAGTTAGAAGACCTTGGTCGTTGTAAGCGCGCGATTATTGGTCGATATAAAACTGTCATTATTGACGCTGCAGGAAAGAAAAGCGATCTTGAAAGTCGGGCACAAGAAATCAGAAACCAGATTGACGCTTCTCTTGACACACAAGATCGCGAAGTTTTGCGTCGCAGACTTGCAAGACTTGTCGGTGGGGTCGCAATCTTGCGTGTTGGTGGTTCTACAGAGCCTGAGCTAAAAGAGCGGTGCGATCGTGTTGACGACGCGCTACATGCAACAAAAGCAGCTGTTGACGAAGGTATTCTCCCAGGCGGTGGAACTGCGCTTGTTCGTGCAGCTGCAAGAATACGAAAGCGCATTTTAAAAAATAAGAACGATTCATTTAGACAAGGAATCGAAGTGGTGCTGCAAGCATGCTGCGCACCTTTGCGTCAAATCTCCATAAACGCTGGTAGCAATCCGGAGCTTGTTCTTTCAAAAGTTGAGCGCCTTCGAGACAACATGGGCTATGACGCAGCTACAGAAAAATACGTAGACACGCTTGTTGCTGGTATTGTTGATCCGCTGAAGGTTGTTCGTTCTGCATTAGAGAATGCTCATTCTGCAGCAAGTATGTTGCTATCAGTTGGTTGCACCGTTGTAGATGACGCACTTTCAGAATAGTTAATAAAAAGCGAGAAACAAATGGCAACACCACCAGCATCACCTGCTCCTCCAGCTCCTCCGTTACCGCCTTTAGGTATTTCTGATCAAATTCGACTTTGGATCCCAGTTATAATAACTGTTTTTGCGTCTTTAATCGCAGCATCAACTTGGATTCAAAACAACGGAAACGATAAGTTTATGACAAAAGAGTCTGGCGAGAATCTCAAAGAGAAAATGGCAGATATGAAAATCGACATGCAACAGATTAAGAATCAAAATGTTGAGATTATTCAAAGATTGACTGCTATTGACTCTAAGGTCGAAAAAAAATAATTACGTGACGCATGCAAACCTTGGTCTTGCATGTTATAGTAATACAGGATAAAGAATCCCGCCTCCCGATATCCGGTAGGTGAAATTAAACAAGAAGAGACAAAATGTCAAACAGGAATGTAGTTGTTCACAGCCGCGATTATATCACGGTAATGCATGAAGAAGAAATCCGCATGAAGGTAAATCAACTTCGCGGCTGGATCGAAACAGAACGTCGACAGAATAATGACGCTATTGAACTTGAGGTAGAGCATTGCTACCTTGCTGAAGAGCTACAACTTCGGCACGCTCGGAAGATTGCGCACGAAGAATATCTTTTCAAAAATCCTCGCGTATTCGAAGAAAACTAAGAGCACCGGAAATACAATGTCTGATATGATGCATTCTTTCTTTAAAGAAGTTGGTCGTCACAATCTCTTGACTCGCGAGGATGAGGTAAGCCTTGCGCAGCAAATGGAAAGCCCTGACGCTAGAATCAAAGCACACGCCCGGGACCGGATGGTAAAGTCAAATATTCGACTTGCAATCTCGATTGCCAAAAAGTATCAAAATCGTGGTTGCGATTTTGAAGACCTAGTTCAAGAGTCAACTCTTGGTTTGATGAAAGCAGTTGATCGCTTTGATTGGAGGCGCGGATTCAAGTTTTCCACATACGCTATGTGGTGGATTCGTCAAAGTGTAATGCGTCATGTCACCCTTCATGCTTCTTCCATCAGGTTGCCCGCAAGCGCAAATAGTTTGGTCTGGCGTGCTCGCCGTGCAGCAGATGATTATAATAAGGAGTTTGGTGTGCAACCAACTCCAGAAGAGCTTGCCGAACTCTTGGGTGTTGGCCTAAGCTCCTTGAACATTCTTCTCCAGACTTCAAAATACACCCTTTCTCTTGATGCGCCAAGCATGTCAAATGATGACGGTGACGGGGCCCGTTTTGGAGATTTGATAGAAGGGTCAAGCGGAGAAGAACTTGATGAGTCTATTGACCGTGCAAAGATTGCAACCGCAATTCGTCGTGGTCTTGCAAAGCTTACTTCACGTGAAGAAAAGATTCTTCGACTTCGTTTCGGCATCTCTGAAGATTTAACTGACCATGAAAACTTTCCAATCACAAAGTCTGAAATTATTGCATTAGAAGCACGGGAGACTGCATGAGCATGCTGCTTGGTTCAAAGTTTAAGAACGGTTACGCAACTGTTAATGTTGAATTTGGAGGAATGGAATATCGCTCAATTGTTGAGAAGATGGCAGAAGATGGAGACATAATTTCTGTCTCCACTGCCAGAAATCTTACTCTTCGTGCGCTACAAAAGATTGCACGTGAGCTTTGCATCATGGAAGGAATCCCGGCTGCAGATCTTGACAAAGAAACTTTTCGTGTTGCTTTAGACCCGCGATTCCAAGAGTCAATGGCAGTAATGCTTGGCGATGTAAATTCTCATATTTAACGCTTTCATTATAATAAAAAATATTTGAACAAGGACAATCAAAAATGAAGTGGAAAGATTATATTATTCGCCGAAGAATTGATAATATTGAAATGTGGATGAAGAACAGGGGCGTAGCAAGTGTTTCTGCATTTTGCGAAGTGCTTAAGAAGATTGGGATTCTTCCTCCTTCTGATGAAGATTTAAATGTCTTATTTCCAAAGAAAACGGAGCAAGCAGTAAATGAAGCAAGCAACACCGCAAGGGTCGATCAAACTCCCACACGGGGCGTGGTTGGAGACGGAGACAGCCAGGATTTGCATTCCGACGGAAACCCAAACGTTAAGCTTCGTAGCAAGCGAACTTGAGGAATTTGCAGATATTCTGGATGATATTTTGACTGTGCTCAGTTCAAATTCTAAGGTAAGCATTCATGTTTGCGCGTCTTGCGGAACTGAAGTTGAGAGTATGGAATACGTTGAACCAGAAGGAGAAGATCTGCAATAATGTCAGCATTTACTCCAGGATCATTGGTTCGTCTAAAACGCTCACGACAGAATTGTTTCGTGTCTATGAAGCATTTTCCAGATGAACAAAACGGGGACCTGGCTCTTGTAATAAAAAGCATCGGCAAAGACCCAAACGATCACGAGTATTTTGAAGTGTTAGTAAATGACCAAGTTCTTCATGCCTGGGATGATGAGCTTGAAAAAAGAGACTAAGATTAATAATATCAAAGTAAAGGAAACAAAATGGCTGCTAAAGAAGTTGTTCGTGAACTTGTCGATAAACTGACTTCCATTGAAAACGAAATGGGAATCCTTCGTGATGATCAGAAGGAGGTGCTAAAAGAGTATGAGGACACTCATGGAGTCGATGTCAAAGCCCTCAAGGCAGCAATCAAGATTGCAAAGATTCGCGCAAAGCTTGGTGACTCAGCGTTCGAGGCGGATCAAATGCTTGAATACATCGACGAATAAAAAGCAATATTACTTGTATCTTGTAGAATGCTGCGACAATAGCATTTATTGTGGTATCACGTTAAACGTTGAAAAGCGTTTGACAGAGCATAACACAGGATCAAGAGGCGCGAAATACACTCGCTCTCGAAGGCCTGTTAAATTACTATTGTCGTGGCAAGTCTGTTGTGTATCATGCGCTTTAACAACAGAGCATCGTGTAAAGTCTCTTACAAGATCAAAAAAGTTAGCGCTTATCAAATCACCAGAAACATTTAAAAATATCTGTAAAACCTGTCAAATCTAGCTAGTATTCATTACGGGAAGCCCATTGTTCCTGCTAATAAACAAACAACAAAGGAAAGAAAATGACCAATAAGAATAACTCCTCTACGTCTATTATGAACTCAAGCACGACTGCTTCTACCAGCCCCGCTGTTGGACAAACGATCTTTCTCCGTGTCCGAAGCAACGGAGAAGAGATTACTCGCAAGGTTATCGAGCGGTCTGGCTATCGCGTTGTTCGTTACGACGGTCGTTACCACGTTGTTCGTGGTGGAAGCAACGTGGAGCCTTACATCATTGGCGACACCGACGAAGATGTCCGTGGTATTGCGTAATAAGCTAAGCTAAATTAGCTCATAAAGGCAGAAGGATTAAACCCCTTCTGCCTTTTTATTTGTTTATTTCTGTCATTGTTCTTCGTTTTAAAAGATAAACAAACGTCTCATGAGCGTTTGCATTTGCCATGATAAAATCATCAAGTCCAAGTGATAAGTCACCAGAGTCTGAAAGCGCGTCATAAATTTCGCGAGATAGTTCAAGGTAATCTTTTTCTATTTGTAGTCCAGCAGCAGCAATGCTAGTAGGGTTTTGATCAGATGGACTTGGATATTGCATCATAATCTCAAGCGCTTTTTTGGTAATGGCAACTGGATCGCCGCACTCATCACCAAAAAGTCCAACAGACTTTTCGATTGCGCCGTCTACTTGTTCTTGGACTTGTAGATAGATTGTGCCATAAAGATTGACATGGTCACCAGCAAATCCTGTTCCTTTTGTTAAATGGTGCGCACCATGAAACCAAAGGTGAATCATTCGAAGAAACCCGCAATACTCGATCATTAACTTAACAGAAATATTTTGCACAATATTGTCTCTCAAGACATATCTATAGATGACAGAGAGCATTAAACGTATGAAATCTCAAAATAAAAAACAAAAAGAATCAGTTTCAAAAACAGCAGAAACTCTTTCTCGTGGTGGCAGAGCAACAATAGATGAATTAAAAGAAATAGCCAACTCCAGCGTCATAGATTTTCTACAATCTGGTTTGACTCTTGAGCAAGCAAACACTGTAATGACAATGGCTAAAATTGAAATTTCAAGATTAGCCGGTGAAGCGCAATGGGGTCCAAGAACACCAGCTGTTGAAGTGAAGATTAA